>Ga0222714_10002521_pt1 | contig 19267 bp, 51 predicted proteins | sample C33_3DmetaG_FD_165048 | JGI IMG/M metagenome (GOLD analysis project Ga0222714, IMG submission 165048) | Estuarine water microbial communities from San Francisco Bay, California, United States - C33_3D | ecosystem: Environmental > Aquatic > Marine > Unclassified | place: USA: California...
CCCCCTTGTTAGGGGGATACCCACCCATCGTGGGGGTTGACACGTATCACCCAAACCAGCCATTTGCAATTGAGATTGAGTCTCAATATCAGTTCGCGATCTTTGGCACAGTTTTTGCCCGTAGCAAACAGCGTGCCAAAAAATCGCAAAAAAAACTTTTTTTGTCTAGATTTTCCCTATTGCAATGCCGATACCATAGTGTATAATCGGAAACACAACAGCGGAAAACTGTTGGAAAACTACCCCTCGCGGAGACGTAAAAATGCCATGGATTCGCAAGAGCCGACGCTCTACCCCCCAAAAAGAGCGGCTTGTGTCGATCATGCACGAAGCCCGTCAAGCCGGTTGTGTCAAGTGTGGCAAGTCTGGCAAGTCTATGCACCCAGCCTGCCTAGACTTCCATCACCGAGATCCTAGCACCAAGTCTTTCCACCCAAATGAGGGGGTAAAAATGGGCGTTAGTGTCGCTCGTATGATTGCAGAGTTAGAGAAGTGTGATTGTATTTGCAAAGAATGCCATACACTAGAGCATACTTCGCACCTTTACCAATGGGTGGACGAATAGTCCCCCTAGTAGGGGGATTAACAAGTAAAGTTTTTCGTGTAGACTGTCGATATAACCACTAGAAAGAAGGGGAAAGAAAATGATTCAGAATGAATTCAAACTGCTGGAAGAGGCTCATTACAGATCGGTAGTCAAGGCTATTCGGTATATCTGGGGAAATGAGGCCAATATGGTCAAGATTGTGGAAGACAACGGTAGGTTGTTTGCAGAGTGTGAGTTTACCATGAGCCGGCGTTGTTTGACGGAAGATAATCATGAGGAAGTTTTGAATGATATGTTTTATGATTATTGCGTAGAAAATGCCGATTGGATGGGGGTCTCATGATCCCCTAGTCGGGGGATTGACAGTTGAAAAGTTTTTGGTATACTTCACAAAAGAAAGAGAGAAAGAAAAATGAGATACGATAATATGGGTAACGAGTATATTGATGAAGATTATGAAGATTCGGATGATGGCTACGATTCCGCTCGTGACGCCTACTTGACGGGTGAAGGCCCGGCAGTCAGCCGTCGCCAAATCGAGGAAGATCGAGCATGGCAAGAAGAGTGCCGCCGCAATCGGTGGTAAGTCTTGACAACCTAAAGTTTGAGAGTATACTTCTAAAAAAGAAAGAAAAAAATGAATATCTCAAAGGCTAAGAGAATCGTCAAGAAAGTTTTTGGAAATGATAGTTGGATGGTCAAGGTAACGGAAACCCCTAGTGGTAGGATTCGTGTCAAGTTGATGGATGGCATGTTTCTCGATAGCGTAATCGTGAGCGTGAATGACAAAAATGCTGTCGAGCGTATAGAGAATCTGTACCTTGACAATGCCGGTATTAATGAGTTATATTTTCAAGATATGGTGGAGTATAATGATGTCTGAAAAAGAAAAACTAATGGCACAGAATAGCAAGGCTACCAGTATGATTTCCGACCTGTGGGAAGATATTGAGGATGGTTGCCCTTGGTCGGTTCAGAAAAAGCATAGAGAAAAGATTCGACTGTTAGAAGATATTATTTTCTACAATGGTGAGCGGATGGAACGCCTTGACGGAAATGTACTGGACTAATAAAGATTTGCCTGTAGAATGTCGATATAGAAAGTAGGAGAAAGAAAAATGAGAAAGATGCCAAAAGTCAAGACGATTGAATCCAACATGCACAAGTACGCCAAGATGGTAGGCTGGCAGTTGCAGAGGAATCCTAACGGTACTTGGTCGATTTTCGATGAGTATATGCAATACGTTACTCGTCGTTATCTCACCCGTATGGAAGCCTGTAGTGAGATTTACTGTGAGTTGAGTCTTATGCGTCGGCATGGTATTGACGCTACCCCATAGGTGCAGTATGAAACTGAAGTATATATTTGTCCAGTGTGTTACTAGTGGCAGACAGTTGTGGATTGACAAAAAGTATGTAGAGTTATATCCTCAACTGTATAAGCCTGTATACTATAAAAATAAATTAATAGAGGCCGATGTGGTATAGGTGTCTCAGCCTATCCGTCCCATTGGAATACCCCCACTAGCTAGGGGGTTGAACCCGCGGGGGGCGCCTGCAAATCGTGTGCCAAAATAATTTTTTCTTTTTTCTGGATTTTGTGCTTGCAATGGCCGATCATACCTGTATACTGGCAGCATCACCCCAGGAGACGATAGAATGAGCATCGAAGAAATCAATCAGACTTTGACTCTTGCTTCTCTGGAAATGACTGGTATGGTAGAGCCATGCGATGATGATGGCTGCCATCCCCTCGATTGGGCGGAAGTGGTCGGTGTCGATATTTTTGATGAAGTATATGGGGAGGTGGCATAATGGTGCCGTATCCAAGATTGTCGTTTTTTGATGTTGACACGACCAAGTTTTCTGATATGCTAAGTGAACTTTTACAGAAAGGGAAGATTGATATGGATTTCAACTACGATGACCATGACAGTTTCTATGGCGATTACAGTGACGATTTGACCCATGAGGAGTTGGATGCTATGTGGGATGAAGATTCGTATGAAGATGGTTGGGATGATGACGATTACTACGCTAGTGATGCTATGGATGGCGACCATGATTCCGCTATGGAGTCCGCTGGTTGGGGAACGGATGAGGACTACGGTTACTACGGGGAGGATTATTGATGGTTGATGATGATGATGAAGATTATATTTGTAACGACGCCGATCCCGATGGAGATGGGGATTATGATGCGGACTACGGACTTTTTGACTAGGAGAGAACAATGATATTCGACGAAGAAAACAACAAGATGGTGGCCGTGGACGAGTATTACGATAGTATTCTCAACCCCAAGCAACGATATTACAAGTGTAGCAATATCGAAACTATGGACGGTACACTTTACAACATTTGCGTGGTGAGAGTGCCAGCGATTGATCTAAGCGAAGCCTCTGATCGTTACGAGAATCTGGTTGCTGTGACCGGAGCGTTGGAGGCGGTTGTGGGCGAAGTAGAACGGTTCAGCATGGAGGAACATGAATATGCCGGTAGAGATTGATTTTATAAGTGTGGTGTTCGGTTATGTTGCTGGTACGTTACTTTGTTGGTCGTTGTGTGAAACTTTGTACACCGACGAGGAGGAGGGGTAAGCCCCGCGGGGGGCAAGTGCAAATGTTGTGCCAAAGATTTTTCTAAAGATTAGTGGTTGACAACGACGATATATAGGGTATGCTTAGGAGACAACACCACGACTAATGCAACCAGTAACTGCTAATATCCCTGTAAGACGTGCTTAGCGAGTACGCATGGCGTGGGCAGTTCAGAGTCGGATCGTAAATGACTCGCTGGTTTTTTGCTTGACATGACCGATAATAGAGATATGCTTAGGGTATCACAAGGGAGAAGAGAAATGAATCACGCAGAAGCGACGAAGATGGTTTTGGGAAAGCGTAATCGTGGATCGAGGAAAATTGGCAACAATACCTACGCCTATATCGAACTTGATGGTACTGTCGCAATCGAGTTGCATGGTACTAAGGTAGTGCGATTTTTCACCAACGGTCTTGTACAGTTGAACAGTGGTGGATGGAGGACTCACACCACGAAGGATCGAATCAACAAATATAGTCCCGTCCGTGTGTACCAAAAAAACTTTGAATGGTTCCTGCATGATGGCACACCATTCGAGGATGGTATGTTGGTTTGGTAGTGGGGGGTTGACACGGTGTCGATCCTGTGGTAGAATGTGGAGAAGTTTAGGTTTCTAATCAGAAAGGTTTTAGAGAAATGGAAAATGTCGCTATTGTTGCTGGGCTTGCTGCTATTGTATGTTGCGGAGTGATTGCTTTTTGTATGTATGCTATATATGGTGGAACTAGGGCCGATCTGGCGAATGCTAAGGTTGGTCAAGTCTTCAACTTTGAATATCTCCAGCCATTGAATGGTGATCCAGAGCGTTACCTTGCTAAGGTTATAGAGCCGGTTGCTACGTTTGATGACACTCGTATCAATATCATGAATCGACGTAGTAACTATCGTCGTAATGATAGTAAGTTCAAGCGTACCAATCACCTTGTAACTTGTCAGACTGTGGATGGTAAGATTCGACAGTTTTACTGTGAACGTGCTATCAACTGTCGCCGACCATTGCTTGGTGGACTTGTGATGTAATCTCTGGGTATGGGAGCCGCTGCGGATTGTAATATGACAGTCCGTAGCGGTAAACCCCGCGGGGGGCGTATCGCCTAAACCAGGCGATTAAATTATATGTTAACAGCCAGCGTGTGTCAACCCCTATTGTGAGGGGGATGAAAATATTTATTTTTTCCGCAAGTTTTCCGATTGACTGTGCCGATATATACTGTAGAATCAGTAGACCACAGGAGAGGATCATGAAAGTTGCAAACGGTAATGATAAGTTGGGTAAGGGTTGTCTGGTTGTTTCTCGCCCCGTTGGCGACACTTGCCCTAGTTCGTGTGCATTTCTTGGCAACGGATGCTATGCCGAGCAGACCGAGAAAATGTATCCTAATGTTCGTCCCGCTGGTATGCAAAATCTTATTACTGAGCGTGGTCGGATTCGCTCCATGATTCTTGACGCTATTCGTCAAGGCAAGTCTATCCGCTGGCACGAGCGTGGCGATTGGTTTCTCAACGGCAGTCTGGACATGGAATATGTAAACAATGTTCTCTGGGCTTGTGATAGTATCGTGGCAGAGGGTAATGTTCTGCCCGATATGTGGTTTTATACCCATATCTACGATCCTCGCCTAAGCATGATGGATAAGTATATGGCAGTGTATGCTAGCGTTCATAATGCTCAAGATATGTCCGATGCCAAGGCGGCAGGATTCAAACTGTTCGCATGGTGCGACAGTGATACCAAAGTCGCCACAAAGCGCCCCCGTAGCAAAGCCAAAGCCGCAGCATGGCGAGCAGCATTGCCAAAACTGGTTGTGCTAGAAGGCGAAAAATTTATCACTTGCCCGGAAATCCGTCGTGGTCGTGGGGTTGTGACTTGCACACCGACTAATGGTAGTGTGTCGTGTGATCTTTGCCCGCGTGGCCTTGCTAATGTATTGTTTCCCTCTCACTAGGATATAACAATGGCTAAGTATTATATTAGTTCTGGTTCTTTACAAATGATTTATAGTACAAATAAAAACCAAAGAGATGCCTGCAAAACTATTTTATGGGAGGCTAATGAACACGATGTATTGGATGAATATTTTTATGTGGATGAACGTGGGTATCGTGATTATGCTAGTGCTACTCCTGACACCTTTGTTATACCAACAGACGAAATAATAACAGAGGAAGGGTGGGAACAAATATAACCTATCCCCCGGGGGGCGAGGCTGGCTTTGACGTAAGTGCTTGATATCAAACGACTTAGGAAAAATCTAAATTTTCTCATATTTACCGCTTGACATTTCCGATAAGGGTATTATACTGACCACGGCGACGGGATTTTTTTATAGACTCTGAACAAAGAAAGACAGGAAACCATGATCACCGTAAACACCCGAAAAGAACTGACCGACCTGCTGAACAACGGAGATTACCATACGCTGGTTGGTGTGGTTCGATTCGGTGGCGAACTGCTGGATGAAGTATACGACGGCCAATACAACGAAATCCGCATTGACCAAGAACTAGGATTTGTGGATGAAGGTGGATGGATCGAAATTTTCTTCAACGGAAAAGTGATCGATGACTACCTCCCGCGTAAATAAGGAAGGGCAGGAACTCGCCAAGCGGCCAACAGACCGTGCCACACTGGGAGACTGATAGCAAGGAGCCTGACTTCCAAATTTTTCTAAAGATTTTGCTTGACAGCGACGATATATAGGGTATACTTAGGAGACAAGACAACCAGTACTGCCAAATACCTGTCAGACGTACTTAGCGAGTACGCATGGCGTGGGCAGATCAGAGTCGGATCGTAAATGACTCGCTGGTACAATACAAACTTTCGTGGGTTCATGCTCAGGGACTAGATTGGGATAACCTATTACGATAAAATATCTATCTAAGAATGCCTCTGTGCGAAGATAGGTATTGCTAACGGGGTTATACGTTGGCTAGTGATACCAATCTATGGGGGTAGCGTCCTCACCACGATTCAATACAATCAATCAAAACCATTAGGAAAGCCGAAGCGAAACTTTGGGAAGCCGGTAGCGGTACATGAGCCGTCCCTGACCTTTTGGTATTGACTAGACTATAGATCATTGTGTACGATCTAGTTGATTGATTACAATACAACCAGTAACGGACGTTTTTACCAAGTGGTGGAGGAGAAGCGATGAAAAGGGGCGTTTGGGTTCGTAGCGATATCGAAGTGAACGAGGGCGAGACTCTCTACTTCTTTCATCCCGTAGATGGCGGCGGTGGACAAGCCTACGTTGCGATGGGCAACGACGGAACGGTAGAGTTTCGTGGCGATCACAGGGTTGTGGTGAAGAGGATCGGAAGCAAGGAACGGGTGTTCGTCGAAAACGCTGCCGATCTGGTGATCTGAGGCAAAGCTTTGTGGCGTAAGCACTTACGTCGCAATGGCCCGTTTATAATACAAAGGAAGAAGATGACTAAAGAAGAAGCAATAGTTAAGATTCTAAAAGTTTTGAAAAGTCCCATGATGGTGATGAGTAAACCAAATAAGGACGAAGCGTTGACTTTGGCAGAAGAGTATGGACTGACTGCTAAAGATTTGATTGAAGTGTGGTCTGATATGGCAATGAGGATTTAAGCCCCCCGCGGGTTTTCTCTAAAGATACCTATTGACAATGACGATATAAGATATATAATAGAAAACATGGGAGTGTAGACCAATGGCAGAGTCAAGGGACTTAAAATCCCTCCAGTGTGGGTTCGAGTCCCACCACTCCTATTTTGTATTATCTAAACCTACAGATTGCGACTGTGGCGATAGTCAGCATAAGAATTCAAGCATTGACAAACGATTGCCGATAATGTATATTGGGCATAAAGGAGAGTTTTATGGTCGCTTTTGCTGATAGAGATAGACAGTTGGTTGCCTCTTGTGTTCATTGTGGGGCCGAATATATTTTGTGGGTAAATGAACAGGATTTTCTTGACTGGACTAGTGGCGTAGGGTATATTCAAGAGAAGTTGCCCTATCTTAGTGCTGATGAGCGTGAGTTGCTTATTAGTGGTACTTGTGGTAAGTGCTGGGACGATATGTTTGGGAGTATGGATGATGAAGACTAAAAAACTACACGCCGAAGTGCGATTTCACCTTAGTCGTGGAGAACACTATATGCACTGGCAGATTAAGGTGATGCAAGGAGGTAAGAAAGTTGATGTATATTATATTGACCCTGCTAAATATCAACTGGAAATGATCGGTTGTAAACTTGCTAATCGTCCTAACAAGGCCAAGCAGGTGTTTGAGGCTGGTGTGCATGATGTTAGCGGCTGGGTCAAGTGTGATGAGGTTAGGCCAGTACGAGATATTCCTGTTGACAGTTTAGAGAAGTTGTATTATAATCCGTTGCGTGATCCGTATTGGCGACGAGAGAGTGATGACAACGAGTTTATTTGGGATAACAGCGAGTATGCTACGCTTGTGACCGATAAGAAACAGGTTTATGTTTTGGAGGAAAGGACATAATGGAATGGGTTAGTTTCTTTGACCGCCAGCCAGAAGATGGACAACGTATCTGGTATTATGGTGAGCATATTGGCGTGTGGGCAGGAGAGTATATGTATTCTCCAGATGATCCCGTAAGCCATCATGTAATGTACTGCCACGAACGTCGTGGTGTTTGTGATCGTATGGATGCTCCGTGGTGGATGCCTGATGACGGTATTATGGTAAGGCCCAATAAGCCAACACAACCATATCCGTCTGATTATCCGACGTAACCCCCGCGGGGCGCCTGCAAATACCATACCAAAGATTTTTCTAAAGAACACTACTTGACGTAGCCGATACTAATGGTAGAATGATAGAAACGCGAGACAAGTGGCCGCCAGATGCCAAACGTAAGAAACCTTCTGGCAGACTTGACAAGCGGTAATCAGTTGTGTATACTGGTTATGTACGTTGGATAAGTTTACTATTTTGGAGGTTTTTATTATGAAGGCTTACAGTTTTCTTTGCACGGTTTTTGCTGATGCTCTCGATGCCGAGGTAATTGAGGATACGATGCGTCAGGCTGTTGTTGATGGTCTGCCAGATGGTACTCCGGTTCATGTCAAGGGTCATGGTATCAAGGAGTATTCTGAGCAGGGTGCTAAGGTTGCCCGTGCTAGACTGTTCGGTGTGACTGTCAAGGATGCAGGCGACGGCCACAAGGCTAGTAAGAGCAAGAAGGCTGCCGCTGTGGCGGTAGAGGCTTGATCTTGAACCGTCAGGCCCGTAGAATAGTCTGCGGGTCTGGCGGTCTGGCCCCATAGTTAAATGGATATAACAGGACTCTTCTAAAGTCTAGTTAGAGGTTCGATTCCTCTTGGGGCTACTAAAGTTTTTTATCTCTAACGGTCGATAATGGAGTATGGCCGCAAAACGAGGAATAAGTATGGCGTTGCAGTGGATCGGGGTGGCAGTAGCCGTCCTTGGGTTCCTATGGAATGGTGTAAAAGATTATCAAAAAGGTGAAATAAAACTTCCAAAATTGCCACAAAAACAAGTATTGACAAAAACAGAATATCCTATACAATACTGTTTAATGGCATACAACCCTAATGTAAATAAAGTTTACTATCAACACGAAGATGGATTATGGTATGAGTACGCACCGCCTTTACGAACCTATCAAGATCAACGTCAAAAAGAAGTGGCAACTTCCAACAGGACACAAGCAGGATCGAGCCAATACTACGTTCGATAATCGCCCCAAGCGTATTAGAACTAGACAGGCTGAAAAACGTTTTATTATGAGGGATTACGAATAATGTATCATTATATTACAGTATCTATTGTCATGCGTGATTGTGAATCTGAAACAGACGCGAGGAGAAAGTGTATCAAACTGTTACCGTGTCATCCAGATGAAACCACTCAATATATGGAATCGTGGGAGATTGTAGAAGTAGTGGAGGCTAAGGCTGAAAATGAGTAAGATTATTGCCAGTGTAACTCAGTGGTAGAGTGTCATATTTGTAATATGAACGTCGGGGGTTCGATTCCCTCTGCTGGCTCTCCGGGATGGTGAAATGGTATCACAAGGGATTTTGGTTCCCTTTTTCTACGTTCGAGTCGTAGTCCCGGAATATATTGCCCGATAGCACAATGGTAGTTGCAAGCGGCTGTTAACCGCTGGGTTCTAGGTTCGAGTCCTAGTCGGGCAGTTTGGAACCTTGGCAGAGTGGTCTAATGCAGCGGTTTACTAAACCGCCGAAGAGAAATCTTCCGGGAGTTCGAATCTCTCAGGTTCCGCTAAAGAAAGGAGTTGACAACATCCGATAAATACTGTACAATACGACACACGGGGCGAAAGGTAAGCCGGTTGCATCCGACACTCTTATAAGGTGTTCATAGGTAGGTTCGACTCCTACTCGCCCTACTCGGAGGCTGACGTTTGAGTTACTGTTGGATCTCTAGCAAAATGGTTAATGCAACGGTCTTTTAAACCGTAGATTCTGGGTTCGAGTCCCAGGGGATCCACTTGACAAGTATTGTTGGTTGGTGTAGAATAGTGCTAAGGAGAAAGAAAAATGACTTATGATGAATATGATTATGATACATTAGCCAATGATGCTGATTATATTGATGATTATGATGATGAGTATTATGACACATATTATATAGATGATGGTTTACAGGCATGGGAAAATTATTATCATAATATAACTGATGAACTAGCCGACGAGTAATCTTTCTTCTCGAAGTGGTGCAATACGGTGGGACGTATATTTATTATCTTTTTCTTTCCTTTCTAGTCCGTTCGAATCGGACCACCACTCTTTATGAATGTTCTGCAACAAGAAATTGATGACTTTCGTAGGACAGATGATGGACAAATTATCCAAGGAGCGAGTCATACTAGTAGGGTTTTAAATCATAAGTATAGGAATCGAGTGATCATAGATGCCTATACTAAACTATCTAAAGTAGACTTCTGGTTTGATGCTATTGCTTGCAGTGGCACTAGTGGTCTATTGGTGGTTCCACAGATTGCTGAACTACTGAAAAAGAATATTATTATTATTCGTAAAGATTTAGATTGTTATAGTAATTTTATGATTGAGGGGCCAAATACTCATCAATATATTATTATTGACGATTTAATCTGCTCAGGAGCCACCGTAAAGCACATTATTAAAACTATTCATAAGGAGATACCCAAATCTAAATGTATGGGAATATACTCCTATATGAAAGATGAATGTGCTTATAAAAATTCTACTAAATTATGTATGCGTGATTTAAAAGCACCATATTTAAACACATAGACCCCCCGCGGGATTTTTTCTCAACTCTTCGCTTGACAGTGCCGATATCTATGGTATACTTCGAGCATCACAGTTGATTACTTAAACACGAAGGAGTTGATTATGCCTGCTATGGTTGAAAAGATGATGTTTGTTGGTGCTACCCCTTGGCACGGTGAAGGTACGCAGTTGGATGAGAACCCCTCGATCAGCGAAGCGATTACCGCTGCCGGTCTTGATTGGGAGGTCGGCACCAAGGATTTGTTCACCGCTGAAGGTGATCGGGTCAATGCCAAGGCTACCTATCGTAAGAGCGATAATCGGGTGCTTGGTGTAGTTGGCCCGCGTTATACGCCTCTTCAGAATCAAGCGGCTTTCGATTGGTTCCAGCCGTTTCTTGATGCTGGTGAGTGCCAGTTGCACACTGCCGGTTCGCTCAGTGAGGGTGAGAAGGTTTGGGTGCTGGCTCAACTGAATCGTGAGAATAGCGAGATCGTTAAGGGCGATGAAGTCAGCAAGTTCATTCTGCTGTCAAACAGCCACGACGGTACAACCTCAATCCGGGTTGGATACACTCCGATCCGCGTTGTGTGTGTGAATACGCTCGCCGCTGCTCACAACAACAAGGCTAGTTCGCTGATCCGTATCCGTCATACTCGCTCCAGCCAGACTAATCTGGAAAACGTGCGAGATATTATGGACAATATCAATGCTCAGTTTGAGGCGACTGCGGAACAGTATCGGTTCCTCGCGTCCAAGGATTTCAACCAGAATGACATTCGCAAGTATGTCAAGGTACTTCTCGGTATCGACAAGACTGCCGATGAGGATATCAAGACTCGTACTCGCAATATCATGGACGAGATTCTTACGCTCGTCGAAGGTCCGAAGCAGAGTGCGGTCGGTGTTCGTGGAACATGGTGGGCCGCATATAATGGTTATAATGAATACCTCAACTATACCAAGGGTCGTAATGTGAGCAATCGTCTCGATTCGCTCTGGTTCGGTCAGAATGGTGCCGATAATATCAAAGCGTTACAACTCGCTACAGAGTTTGCTACTGCTGTCTAAATCCTCCTTTCGTGCGGTGATGTAGGTGGCCATCCCTCAGCAATGGGGGATGGTTCACCTATAACCCCCCGCGGGACTATTGGCCTATTAATAGACAAGTAATATTACAATTCTACTTACAATAAATAGTAAACTGTAGACAAACCGGCAGAGTGCCGATATAATGGGTAGAAGACGGGATGACAGCCTGTACTAGCCTAACTGTCCTGATCGAAGAATGATTATAGCTAGCGTGTTTATAGGAGTATTATGCAGGAAATAAGTTCATATATTTTGTTTTTTATAGTGGCATATTACATAACCAATTGGAGATAAATTTGTTGATATTAATAGGCTTAAACGTAGTGTTAATATTGAGTATCTTGGGAATTACTATACTAAATTAATTGGGAGATTTTATATGAAGATAATTAAGATAAGCATGGAGTTGATTATTGATGATTATGATACTACTGATAGTTATAGTGCTATAGCAGATTATCTAAATGATAAATTATATACTGATCCTGAGTTCTTTGGAGACTTTGGACCTGAGAATATAGAATCAGTAAAAGAGTTCGTTTGATGTAAGTATAGTATCCTCAACACCTTGCGTCAAGTTACAATGTATGGTATACTACACTAACTCAAACAACGGAGATCGTCTGCATGTTGCTAGTACTTGTATGTGTTTTATTTTTATGCTATTTGGACTAATATTCTGAACCATGGGCTAAATGATACAGAATACAAATTTATTATAGGAGGAAACCGATCAATGTCAAGTACATGAAATAAGAAATGCCGGAAGGGAATAGGGTATAATAATTGTAGTAATAATATATATTATATCACCCGTCCTGTATAACTAATAATAGGTAAACTATAGTCTGTCAACCAACAAAATTTTAACGAAAGGCTTATTATGAAAGATACATTTACTCAAGATATTATTTGTGACAAATTGTTCCAAATGATCGAGAAGCCCAAAAATACTGTTATGTGTAAAGCCATTAATTTGTGGAATGATAGATATAGAATCAATGTTTATGCAGAGCATGAGAGAGATGATCTAGTCTATAGAAAAATAGATTATAGTTGCTTTGCTATAATTAATAAAGAGGGTATTAAAATTATTGATCAAACCCCCTCTTACGACACCAAGGTGTGATTGTATCACCTAATATAATAAGGTTGTCGAAAATGGCGATAGTCAGCGTGATTATAAAGTTTTATTTTATAGTCCACTAGTTGCCATATCTTTTGGCCCCTTTACTATAAGGTATCATGGAGGGCTAACCATGATGCTAGGTATGTAAGATTTAGGATTCTTGTTTCTGCTAAACTATTAAGATTGTCGTTATTGGAGATAGTCAGTGTGATATGACAGATTATATTTATTTTACTTTACCAAAACCCATTAGTTGTGAATATATCTGTAACAAGATAAATGCTCTCATTTCTAATGTTGGTTCAGAAGATGTGGTGATAGAGATAGGGGTAAAAACTATATCAACAGAGGGGAAAATATCAAATTTGGGGTATATAAATAGTGAACAGTCCCCCTACTTACTGGAGAATAAACATGAGCCAAAAGACCAAAAATGATATTAAAAGTTTCTTTTTAGTAGGATTTTTCACTGTTTCTTCGATGCTAGCAACAAGATTCGTGCTTACTTGCATAGTTTCTTATTGTTTTATTAAGTAATTCACTATAAAATACCTAATATTACTTATCTTCTGCATCATAAAACCCTTATTTTCATGGGTTTTTGCATACTTTATGGCTATAATTGGCCGTATTTTCAAATTTTGTCCTTATTTTAAAACGCGGTGGTGGAAAAAGGACTAAAGAACCATATACGAAATGGCCGATAAAGACTATTGACAACCCTGTTGTTGTGTTGTATACTACTGATATGTATAGGGATAGTAAAAGGTAGTTTTATAGGGGATTTATGTATAAAAATGTATTATTGACCGATAAAGAAATTGCCCTACTCAAACGTGTAGTTGGTGATTATCTTCATGAGAAAATTGTTCCAGAAGCAAGAAATTTGACCGTTATTCTTAACCGTTTGCGTGGAATCAAGCCATCTAAAACATATAATCAAAGTATAGATTAATTCAAATGGGACAAGAATCAACACATAATCAAAGTAATCAGACCATAATGGGCGGCAATCCCACAGAACGATACAGTTTTGATGTTTATAGGTTCGATATTGAACCTTCAACAATAGAAATGCCAAATGACATTATCTTTAACAAAGATGGCACAGTTCAAGACAGACCATGTACTAAACATATTCCAGCCTTTGATATTGAAATGAGTAATGTTATTAGTTGGGAATTATTTAGGGCTAAAATGACTAGGGAAGAACTAAAGGGGTTGGCCGATTTTATCTATAAGTATTTGGAGAATAAATAATGAGTCCATCACTTAGAAAAACCGTACAAGATTTTCTGGTAGATTATGATAATACTGTTAATGATTTTAATAGTATGGCAGATTATGATTTGTGGCTAGCAACCGCTATCAATCTTTTACAACAAACCGTTATTGATGATTATAAGATTCCAGAGGACACAGATTAAAGTGACCTATTGACAACTGCCGATAGGATGGTATACTACGAGCAACCTTTGGAGAAAAACTTATGGGAATGGGTAGTTTTGCAGTAAATAGTTTTGTTATTGGATATGATGATCTGAAGAAGATTGTTCCCAAAGAAATTAATGCTATTGAAAAGGAAAAGTTTTTCCAAGAAATAGGCTGGGGAACTATCGGTCAATGGTTGTGTTGGGATGATATTGTGGTTGTTGAAGATGCTATATTGGATAATTGTTATGATGAAGAACAAGACGATGAATATAACCAAAATGTTGCTGAAGAAATTAGTGGTAAATACAATCATCTCATAGCAAATCTTAAAAATGCTTTTCATGAAAAAACTGGCCTAACCCTTTATTTTGACCACTATGATGAGGATGGTGGAGATAGGTATGATAATCCTAATGATAAAGATGGTTGTATTTTTTGTGTGGATGGTATGGTGCAACTAACTCCTGCTGGTGAGAAATATAAGGATATTATTACTGAACATAGGTGGACTCAGTTTGGATAATTGGAGAATAATTAATGACAAAAGATGAGCGTTTTGCTATCTACTGGTGTTTTAGTCGTGCTATGGATTATATTGATGAATGTAGTCCTATTCAAAATCCGTATGAACAACAAACTGGAACGCTTGATATTATTGTAAATGGTGTGAATATTAATGAGACTATTAGAAAGTTGCTAAACAATCATGAATGAATCTAGTCCAATAGATATTGTTAATACATTTGTATCAGAAGCCGAAAAATACGGTCTAGTATCAGAGGTAGTATACTCTGCTCTTCAATATATGAAGGACAATCCTCATAGAACTATTGAAGATGCTATTAATTATGGTTATTGGGAGTGGTGCAAATGAGAAAGATATTGGGATTAATTATTATATCTATGGCAACCATGAGTATAATTGATCTTATGGTTATTAGGCCACATATTGTTGTGGCTAATGATAATGATAAGGTTTTGCAGGCTAAGAATTTTATTCTCAAGTTTGTTTCTCATCCAGACAGCGTGAAATTTGATGATAAATCTATTGAGATAAATAAGGATATTGTTTCGATTAGATTTAGTTATACTAATGGTATAGGAGTTACTGAAACTATTACTATGAATGTAAAGGTGGATTAATTATGGAAAAAATGACCTATTATCTGGATAACTTTCAAGAAATTAGTTTTGACATATCGGGGCAAAACGGACAATATTATATAAGTATATACAATGATAAGACAAATAAAAGTGTGGCGGTTAGTTTAGCGGCATATAAACTATTGGGTCTTGCTGACTTTATTAATAAATATGTTGGAGAAAATAGATAATGTATAAAGTAGTTAATGTTGGTAATGGTTTTATAATCAAAAAAAATAATCAACCATTAACTCTAGAAGGAGTAGGCTTGTTGCTATTTAAAACATACGAAGAAGCAGCAAAATATATTAGTTCTATTCGTCAAGCACAGTGGAATATTAGTATGGGAGTTCCAGAGTGAATTTAATAGTGTTAGGCTGGACTAAAGCAACCATTGACATATACCGATATATGTGTTATACTGCCATATAAGGAGAACAAGATGCACAAAGATGGTATGACTAAACTTGAAAAATTAGATTGGGTGCATTGGCTATTAGATGAATTAAACCAAGGTACAGAAATGCTTCCCAAAGATATTCAGAGAGCAATGGATTTTATAGACGATATTCGTGATTGTTATATTCAGGACTATAAATAGAAAGGTTTTTATGTCGAATTTGAATGTTATAGAGCAGAATGGTAAGTTTATTGTTACCAACAATGGACAACCTATTGTCCCTAATAAAGACTCTTGTGTTATTACCCAATTTGATAATAGGCATGATGCTGAAAAATATCTTACCATACTTAAATCCTTAAAGAAAACATAATGTCTGAACTAATTGCCTCATTTTATGTTCATAAAAAAATATATCATTTGTATGCTTGGTATCATAGTCAATCTGATTATGATGGTAAAAAAATAGCATTTTATAACTTACACGATGACGATAGTGGGATTTGTTTAAACGATAAATGCCCTTACTATAATTTTCCAACTTATAGTGAAGTTTATGATTTTATCACAGAAATATGGCATTGTTAATCATGCAACCAACTATAAAGTATAAAATACTACCACACGACAACAAAGAATATGAACTGCAAATATATAGACAGTATGGCGATAAAGATGAATGGGTGATGATAGATAAACTAAATAATTTGACTGGTGCTGAACTAAAGCATTTAGCAGATCATATATATTCCCTAATTAATAAACAGAAGACTTGACATATCGTAGCGGCGACGTAAAATACACTAAAGGAGTAGATAATTATGGATCGTTTTGATTTAGAACATAGAATCTCTCAGTTTGGTAATTTTTCTAGCCTAATTAGAGATTTATCGCATTGTATTTTGGAGTTTAATCTATCAACTGATGAAGTAATTAATGCTCTTGAAGGTATTGCTGTTACTATTGATAATCATGAAAAGTTAACTTTTGACACATTTATTCAAACCTTTAAACTGGATCAATATAATGAAAACGCCCATGCAACACGTTCTTAATTTTTATTCTGCCGTTGCTGAATATATTTTGTTTGAATATAAGTCTAAATATTATGAATATTTTGTTGAGGATGACAATATAGATACTATGATAGATTTGTGTTCTAAGTATTATTTTGGTGGCAATAATGTTCCAGATACCGCTGGAGATGTAGTAAATTACCTCAAATATAATAATGTCTGCTAATCCACTAAAATATCGTATAGTTACAGATCAAGAAATAAATAGGGTTTTTTCAGAGCATAAAAATAATCCATTGCTTGCTTATATTAAAGACTTGCTATCTCTTATAGAATATCAAAGAAAAAGTATAGCGGACTTAAACAAAATTATTGTCGGCCTAAAACATAAGGAAGCATGGTCACACTATGATAGACCTATTGAAGAATATGATCCTGTAAATAGAAAATTTGTTGACAAACCACCTAAATCTGGTAATATGAGTTGTTGAGGATATATGCTTTGGACTGAAGTAAGAAAATGGGCAAAAGAAAACGGTTACGAGTCTTTTAGAGAAAAAATAAAAGATTCTGATAACCAATATGAATATTATTGGGCAAAAATAGACGATCCTCAGTGTTCTGGTATTACAACCAGTGTTAGCAAATTAGCAAAAACCATTTATAATGAGATTACATCTAATAAGTGGATAGATCACCAAGAGTCCTATATATCTGATATAACAATTGATAATCTAAGTAATTATGGCAGTTAAATTAATATCTGTTACTCCAGATGCAGAAAAAACAATGTCTTATTGTGCTAGGGTGAGCAACCCAAACAATCAAGACAACGATAACTATGCTAAACTATTAAAATATTGTATAGACCATCAGCATTGGAGTATATTTGAACAAGCATTTATGACTTTAGAGATAGAAACAACAAGAGGTATTGCTGCTCAAATATTACGACACAGATCATTTACTTTTCAAGAGTTTAGTCAAAGATATGCTGATACTTCTCTATTATCTAATGATATTAGATTGTTTGAATTACGTCGCCAAGACAATAAAAACAGACAGAATAGTATTGATGATATTGATGATATTATCAAAATGAAATATAATGTATTAATCAGAGAGCATTTTGCTAAGGCTAAAGCATTATATGATAATATGATTAAGGATGGTATCGCTAAAGAATGTGCTAGATTTGTTTTGCCTTTGGCTACTCCTACAAAATTATATATGAGTGGCAGTATAAGAAACTGGATACATTATATACAATTAAGATCAAGTAATGGGACACAAAAAGAACACATGATTATTGCTAATGAATGTAAAGATATTTTTATACAACAATTCCCTACAATTAGTCAGGCATTGACATGGATCAATTAAACGAATATAATATTACAGCACAGGTTGTTAGTAAAACAGATGATAGTAAACAAAGCCTATTATTTAATGATTCTGTGCATACTTCTAGCGTAGAAGAAGCAGCAATACTATTCAATAAATCATATGAAGATATATATGATATTATGAAGATTTATTCTATATCACAGGTGAAATAATGAATGTTATAACTCCGACAGAACAAGAAACAACAGAGTATGAGTCGGCTCTACAGCAGGTAAAAACTAGTCAAGAAAATAAAATCAAGGCTAGAGATGCTGGGAAAAAAATAGAAGAAGAATATAATTTTAAACTTAATTCTATGAAAGAAACCCATAAGGAAATGTTTATATTGTTTTCTATGGATGGATGCCCAGCCTGCAAAGTTTTAAAATATCTTATACAATATAATCAAGACATTAAGAATGCTTTAGAGCCTTACGAAGTAATGATTATTAATGTGTCAAATATAGATTGTCATTTAATAAAAAAAATGAACGTATATTCGTATCCTGCATATTTTATGATAGATAAGGATGAAAATATTATCAAAAAAAATTATGGTTGTAACGCATTACAAGATCCAGTATTACCTATAGTAAATTGGATAAAGATGAAAGTTGGACAATAGAATGTCATTAAAGGTTAAAAAACAACCATTTAATTCTGTATGGATTAGTGCAGATTCTCAAGATGAACTTGGGAATACATTTATGCGTTTTCAAGAATACTATGAAAGCCCAAAATTTAAAGGACAAATTTTTACAGTTGGACAGGTACGATCATGGTATTCGTCAACATATGGTGCTAATACATACGAAAAAGATTGGACTGGATATAATTTTCCAAGTATTGTATTAAAGCCATTCAGAGATGGTCTATTTGATCCACTAACTAACGAAGAACAAAAACTGATACATTTATTTAGGTATAGACATGATAGTTTCTATATAATAGGGGCTCAAAAAGATGATGTGTTGAGGCACGAACTGTCTCATGCACTATATAGTTATTCTGTTAAATACAAAATCTCTATAGATCAAATAATTAAAAAATATCAAAAAGATTTGAAACCAACTATCAAATACATATTAGATAAAGGCTATGATAAGGCTGTTATTAATGATGAATTACAGGCTTATATAACAGATAACGATGATGAGTTCATTAAAAAGTATACGCCTAAACATATCATTGAACAAATTAATCAACTATATGAATATCATAGCAAACAGAACTAAAGACCTGTTGACAGTCTACCGATACTAAGATAT
>Ga0222714_10002522_pt1 | contig 19264 bp, 18 predicted proteins | sample C33_3DmetaG_FD_165048 | JGI IMG/M metagenome (GOLD analysis project Ga0222714, IMG submission 165048) | Estuarine water microbial communities from San Francisco Bay, California, United States - C33_3D | ecosystem: Environmental > Aquatic > Marine > Unclassified | place: USA: California...
TTTGTCTATTTTTAGTACCAAAATATACTCACTTAAATGATAAAAAGCCCTTATTAAAGCAAAAAAGGCCTGATAACTCAGGCGATTAGTAAATCGCATTTGTATCAAACCAATGCTTGTTATATGGTGCAGTCGAGGAGATTTGAACTCCTACACCCGTGAAGGTACTAGACCCTGAATCTAGCGCGTCTGCCGTTCCGCCACGACTGCATACGGTTATTATACTAGGAAATGGCCTGCTGATACGTGTTGAGTTTTACCGAAATATAATCGTGGAAAGTGATATTTTTTTGTGTTTTTTGATTCACGGAGAAAACCACAAAGAAATCGCGTAAGGCCGGACTTGTGGGTTGAAGATACGTAAAATCTCCCCCGGTCGGATAATACGTATCACGATACGCATAATGCATGTCATAAAACGATCCTGAAAATTGGCCGGGTGCAATATTATTGGAAGTGAGCCAGCCGCTTTGTACGATTTCTTGAAGTGCATCACGGTAAATTGTTTGATAAGTAGAAATTGCGCCTTCAACGACGGTAAAACGATGAAGCGGATTCGTACGATTGCCGTTCCAAGGGGCTAATAAGGCGGATGCAAACGGGGATAAACGCGTCATCGACGGTCCCGCGTACGCAAAATCATTTTCGGTCGGATCCCAATCCCCATTTTGACCAAGACCACGATCTAAATCATGAGGAATAAAAACAGCTTTTCCTGTTGATGGAACAAAATACACAAACATATTGTTGAAATTATTTCGAAAATCATCAGGATTTCCGATAAAATATGCGACGGCTTCCATCCGAATAAATTGTTCGATATCAATAAATGCTTCTAATCGGGACCGGAATCCTTCATCGTTATATTGATTGGTTTCATTAACAAGACCAATCAGGTTCGCCATATCGGAATAATCTTCCAAAACGGTATTTGTCTTTTTGTCGTAAGTAGGATGGTAATTGGTAAGATTGTTTTCAATCCCAATTTTATTTCCTTGTCGGATGTGCGTTGTCCCACTGCTAGAAACCGCATTGTCTCGAGAAAAATCTGCTGGCCCCGTTTGGGAGTAAAGCAGTTTATATAAATTTCCATCCGCTTCTGGGCCATCGCCTAAGCGTCGGGCAAAGAAACGACGATCCATCGGTTCAATTAAGGTATATAATCCCATGTACGTCGATTGATAGTCTGGATTTTGAACATCGACTTGATGAAAGAAAACACCCCCTAATGTGGCTTCCGGTGACATCGTTAAAAATTCACGATACATTTTATAATTGTACACTTGCCGAATTTGCGTGTGGTCTTGGTTACGATTCCATTTCATATCCAGTTTTGTCATCCCAAAAAATTGGGTATTCGGAATACGATTTTCACTCGGATTATCTGAAGAGAAGGAGACTTTTAAATTAACAAAGTCATTAATAAGACCGTCATTGTTCACAAAAGAGGTTCGTGAGGTATTCCCTTTCATACGCACACCGACGATAGGGTAACAGTACGTTTGTGTAGGTTGATCAAGGGGTGTTACTTCAATTTTCAAGGAAGCAAGCGAATAAATATCATGAAGTTCACTCCGCGTCCCATTATCAGAAATGGCTTTTAACGAGGCTTTTGACAAGGAAAAATCGAGCATGACTTTGGTTGTCGGGGCAAATAAGGTTTCAAAGCCTTCTTCCGTATTCGCCGCTGTCACCGGGGCGCTCTCAGGGGTACAATCCCCTTCAAAAATAGGTAAGGATGGGGGTAACGTGCTCGAGCTAGGAATCGAAGTGGGTGTCTCACTCGAGCCGTTGCTGGAGATTACTTCGGAAGAAGTTTCTAACGAGGTATCAGGTTCTGAAGACGATGAAATCGACAATAAAAAACCATCACAACTGGCGAGAATGATACTTGTAAAAAGCAAAAGATAAAGAGTCTTGAGACGTTTCATCTTTACAACTATAACAAAACTTTACAAAAAACTTAAGGTGCTATGAAAGACTTTCAACGACCTGTTGCATTAACCGTTCAAGATAATGTTGGTCGATGGTATCAAAAGCAGCGTGATCATAAGAGTCTAAATCAAGCACACCTAGCAAGATTCCGTTGTGAAGAAGGGGGACGACAATTTCGGATTGACTGCCCGCATCGCAGGCAATATGGCCAGGAAAAGCATGAACATCTTCCACAATGACGGTTTTTTCTTCGCGGGCGGCTTTACCGCAGACACCCTTTTCAAAAGGAATATGTGTGGTCGCAACTAGACCTTGGAACGGACCCAAGTAAAGTGAGCGATCCTCATTTTTTAAGTAAAAACCACACCAAGATAGATAAGGGATATTTTGTTTCAGTAACGAGGCGATGTTGGCCAATAACGAGACCGGCTTTAAACCAGGTTCAATTAAACCACTCGCTTGCAGTAAGACAGATTCATAAAGTGCTTTTTTATCCATACTTTACTTACGTTCATCCTTTTTCATGACCGAAAAATTGACATGGCAATAACCAAAAGGATTTTTATCCAAGTAATCTTGATGGTACGTTTCCGCATCAAAGAAACCACGTTCTTGTTCAAGTTCCACGGCGATCGGTAAACGATAATGTTGTTGTTCTTTTTTTAGAAAGGCTTCTGCGATGACACAATCAGCTTCATCGTAATAATAAATGCCGGTACGGTATTGAATGCCTTCATCATGGCCTTGTTTATTAATGGAAGTCGGATCAATGATGCGGAATAAGTGTTCTAAAAGTTTTTCTAACGTAATTTCATGTTCATTAAATTCAATATAAACCGCTTCTGCGTGCGTCGCTTTTTCTTCACAAACGTCTTCATAGGTAGGGTTGGCGTAGTTACCATTCACATAACCCACTTGGGTATCGGTCACTCCACGAAGCATTTTAAAATACGCTTCGACCCCCCAGAAACAACCCCCTGCTAAAATAATCTTTTTCATCCTCATCACCTCGTTGCAAAAATATTATATGCAATGCCTCTACGAAATGTTAAGTTCGTGCTTACAGGGAATGAAAGTGTTAGGATAAGAATGGAGGAAAGAACCATGATTTTTCAAAAAACACTCACACTTTCTAATGGCGTTATCGTCCCCTTACTCGGCTTTGGAACGTGGCAAATCAAACCGGGCGACGAGGCGTATCAATCGACCTTAACCGCGTTAAAACTCGGTTACCGTCACATTGATACCGCTGCCGCGTATCGCAACGAACAATCGGTTGGCCAAGCGATTAAAGATTTTGGATTACCGCGAGATCAGGTCTTTATTACAACCAAACTAGAATCCCATATCAAAGACTATGATCAAGCCTTAGTCGAATTTGAAAACTCCCGCACGCGCCTTGGGGTTGATTATATTGACCTTTATTTAATTCACGCGCCATGGCCATGGTCAGAATGGCAAACGAATCCGGATTATTCTAAAGGCAACATTGCCGCGTGGAAAGCGATGGAAAAACTTTATCATGAAAAGAAAATTCGCAGCCTTGGTGTTTCTAACTTTGAAATTGATCATTTAGAAAAACTGCTCAAAGAAACAACGATTGTCCCCCACGCCAACCAAATCCCCTTATGGATTGGTCGTCCCCAAAAAGCATTACGTGCGTTTTGTGAAGCCAAAGGTATTGCGATTGAAGCCTACTCTCCCTTAGCAACCGGTCGTATTTTCAAACAACCGCTCCTACAAGAACTCGCGACCAAATACGGCAAAACGATGGCCCAAATTGCCATTCGCTTTACGGTTGAACTGGGAGCGATTACCTTACCCAAATCCATCACGCCCAGTCGCATTGAAGAAAATGGAAACCTTGATTTCGCCCTTGAAGGGCGTGATATGGAACGTCTACTTGCCCTTGAAGGGTTAAACTACCGCGATTAATTCATCTCTTTTTCCAAGAAAAAAAGCCTGAGTGTTCAGGCTTTTTGTTTGCATTTTGGTGGAGCTGACGAGGCTCGAACTCGCGACCTCCTCCATGCCATGGAGGCGCTCTACCAACTGAGCTACAGCCCCAAATTGCTTATTTACTTTAGCAAATTCCGTATCAGGTAGCAAGATTAACGTAATGTTAAGCCTAAAAACACTAAAACCACCGCAAGTAACCAGACATTTAGGGAAGGAAAGGAGATGGTAAAATCGCGAATTTGTTGGAACGGTTTCGCGTCTTTACGTATGACGCCATAATAGAGTGTCAATCCAAGGGAGAAATACAATACATAATCCACCAGCGATGCAAGGGAACCGATGTGGACATCATACGCGGTAAAGCCATAAAGAGTTTGAATGATTGGTTGATAAAATAAGCCAATCGCGAGCATAAGTATCGCCATCAAGGTCATCGGGAGATGTTGACGAAAACTCGATTTCCCAACATCGATACCGGCTTTGGGTTGGCCGGTAAACATCACCAAAAGTTTTGAAAAAGAAATCATCGTACCCACGTTAATCGCTTGAAAGAGTATCATCCATAATGCATCATCCGCAAACGCGTATTTAATCATAGTTTTTGAGACATACCCATTGAAAAAGGGTGCCCCAGTAATCCCGAGAATTCCCACCAAAAACAAGGTCGCTGTCCATGGCATCGTCTGAAATAGCCCTCGTATTTCATAAACTTTTTTCGTGTTATAAACCTTGATGATGACGCCCGCGGCCAAAAAGAGTAACCCTTTAAACAAGGCATGATTGAGAAGATGGAGAACACCCCCGACATAAGAATTTCCTGATCCAAACGAGATGCCAATCATCATCAAACCGACTTGGGAAATCGTATGGTAGGCCAAGACTTGTTTTATATCTTTTTGCGTCATCGCAAAAAGCACCCCTAAGCCACCGGAGACAAATCCAAGCACAAAAAACACCTGGTCAAAGCCATACGGTTGACCAAACATATCCCCATGCAAACGCATAATGAGATAGAGGGATACTTTGACAATTAATCCAGACAATAACGCTGAGATGGACGACTGAGCGACTCCATGCGCTTTGGGAAGCCATGCATACACGGGGAATACTGCCCCTTTTACCATCCATGCTGCCATCATGAGGCCATAGGCCACACGCATGAGCATCGTGTCTTCATACGTAGACATCATCTCGGCCACCAGGCGAATATTAATCGTACCAAATAAATAATAAATGAGCATGACGCCGATTAAATAAAGCATCGCTGCCACCGAGGAAATGAGTAAATATTGCAAACCTGCTTTCAGCGATTGTTCGGCTTTACGGTATGCGATTAAAATCGTCACGAGTAAACTTGTTAATTCTAAAAACACAAAGAGGTTGAATAAATCATTCGTCATCAATAGACCGATGAATACCCCTTCTAAAAACGTCAAAAAGAAAAAGTACTTCTTCTCTTTTCGATTCGCTTTAAACGAGTAATACATGATGATGAAAAACATCACAATGGTGAGTCCGACAAACGTGAGATTGAGTGCATCTGCATAAAAACTAATGCCAATCCAATCCGCATACCCCCCAAACACCAAAAGAGCATCTTCAGGAAAGGCACGAAGATGACCAATATAAAGGATAAAAAGAAGCAGTAAGATGGCCTGTAAGGGAAACACTAAACCGTGAATCCAATTTGGTTTCACCATAAACATGATAATCGCGGTGATAATCGGTAAAAACACCCAAACAATCGGAAGGATATTCATCGCTTTAAATCCTTCCATTCGATTGAGCCATGATGATGGAAAATTTTAATACTAATGATGAGCGCTAAACTCGTCACCGTCGACCCAATGACTATCGTGGTAATCATGAGCGCTTGTGGAATCGGATCGACAATCGCTAGACTCACATCCGAGGTAATGGGAATCACGCCACCATTCCATGTGCCTAAATTTAAGAAAAGTAAGATGACGCCCGATTCAATCATCGTTGCCATAAACACACTTTTAATAATATTCGTGCTAGAAATAAGACCATAAAGTCCCACTAAAATAATGATGAGTGTCACATACGGATTCATTAGCGCCCCTCCTTTAAAAAGGCGATAAAAATCGCGGTTAAACCTAACGCAACTTTCGCCCCGATGAGGACATTTAAGGTAATCAGAAAAACACTTTGCCAGGCCACACCCATGTCCGGACTCACCACATTCGTAAATAAAAATCCCCGAGTAAAGAAACTCAAGGAACTAATGAGGAGAAGGAGCAAATAAAGCACTTTTTCGATGAAGAAAATACGGGTAAGATTCGTTTTCTTGTTCAAATCAATGTAATAAAGAATAAGTAAAGCGGTCGCTAAAATACTTCCGCCTTGGAAACCGCCCCCCGGGGCAAGATGACCGTTAAAGACCACATAAATTCCAAATAACAACACAATCGGATAAAGCACGCGGGCAATCGAGACAAAAAGTTCAGGAATTTTAAAGCGGTCGAGCATGAATAACGGGTTATGTTCAATGTGATCATGTTGGGCGATCCAGCTCACCCCCGAAACGGCAACGAGTAAAATACCCGCTTCAAATAACGTATCCAACAAGCGGTAATCAAGATAAATTCCCGTGACAAGATTCAACGAACCTGTTTCTAAAAATCCATTGGTTTGGAAATAAAGTCGTGCTTCATCGTTATAAAGAACCCCAAACTCATTCATTGCTTCCACCATGAAGAAAAATAGACCGATAAGCAAACTTAACCCGATGATGCGTCTAATCAAGGTCGTGACCCTCCTCGATGAGTTCCGTACGAATATGAGGATGTTGTTTCAGTTCTTTCACCATTTTCTTCATGAGCATGTGATGGGATTTTCCTTTGAGGACATAGGTTTCTTCTTCTTTGGTAATGATGAAATCCACATTCATTTCGCGAATTAACGTGGCATCATCCCCTTCAAGATCACTACAAACATTCAAACGTAGTTTATTTTTTTTACTGAACGTATAAAGGTATGTATAAATTTCACCTTCAAAGACCTTTCCTGGGGTAATGTCACCATGATGCAAGGTGTCATAGACGATAATTTCGCGTTGGCGCGAGATCGCGATCACATAAATTAGAGGAATGATCGCCGCGTTGATGGCAACTTCGGCAATTGCCACATCCGGAGCTTGATTAAACATATAAAGCGTCGCGGCAATCAAAGAATACACCGACATTAAAATAATCACGGTGAAATTATTTTTTTGAAAGACCACCGCGATGGCAGTCACAAGCATAAAGAGTTGAAACCCAAGGGCTATCAGTTCGTTCATACGGACTTCCTCTGGTCGTGATCAAGGGGAAGTTTGGATAAGTACGCTGAGCGAATATTCACGTGGGTAGAGATGGGGGAGGTTAAAAAGATAAACCCGATAAGCAGGATAATTCGGAAAATAAAGGCCCCATCCCACAAAAGTAACATGAGTCCGATTAAAAATAGGAAACTTCCAACCGTATCAATAATGGTAGAAGCAATAATGCGCATGTATAAATTTTTAAAGACAAAAATACTGATAACCCCAAAGAGAATGAAAATCATAGCAATACTTAAAAAAATCCATCCGATGATGATCATTCTTTTCCTTTGCCTCCGGCAATTACAAATTTAGAAAATAAGGTCATCGTTAGAAAGCTAATGATTCCATACGTTAACGCAATATCAAGCAGTAATTCCGAGGCCGTGATGATCGCATACAAGGCGAGTAACAATAAAATTTTGGTAGAAATAAGATTTAATAGTAATAACCGATTCCAAACATACCGTGTCCATAGAATTTTCAAAAAGAACGCGATCATGGCCAGCATTAATAAGCCCATGACTGTTCCATAAAAAATGATTTCAGCAGTCCATATCATCGTTTTATTTTTCCTTGGAGTCGCCGTTCAAATTGGGCATGAATTGGGGCTTCTACTTCTGCGGGGGTTGTGCCTTTTTTCACCACTGCCATCACGGTGAGTGTCGATCCATTGACATCAATGCTAACCGTCCCTGGCGTTAATGTAATGGAATTGGCGATGAGGGCAACTTTGATAGGATCCTGTTCGTGAAGCTGCATATCAAACACGAGCAAATCGTATTGGCCACCCAAAATAACTTTGATATAGCTAATGGCGGCAAGAAAAATTTCTTTCATCAAATTTGCAACGTACACGATGAGTTGCCAAGGGGAAAGCATATGGGTTTGAAACTTGGTTTCATCGTATAACACAAACGACGTAAATAACGTCATAGCCACACTGACAAGAAACCCGAGGGTCCACGTCCATAAATCCCACTGGAAATTAAAAAGCATCCATAACGAATACATGGCAATAAAGAAATGCCAGCGTTGGAAAAATCGATTTTTAATCCATGTTTTCATTGTTTTTTTTGGCGCGGTTGGAGCGATTCGAACGCCCGACTTTCTCCTTAGGAGTGAGATACTCTATCCAACTGAGTTACAACCGCACTATCGTTATTTTAACAAAAAACAACATAAATGAAGGATGGAGTTATGGAACAATTTTACTAATTTTTTTATGGAAAGAAAAACCCCCGCACTTTCCTAACTTTACTAAGTTATTGGTAAGTTTAGTCCAAGTTTTGAGGGTAAGAACACTCTAAATGGGTTGCATGACCTATTTTAATACAATTACGCACCCCTGATAGGATTTTACGCACTCTTAAGCTATTTTTACGTACCCCTACAAAAGTGTCTTAACAAAGAGAACTTTCAAAATTACTGATGAAATTACCCTATGTAGTCCAATTCTGATGCGCCTTTTAGATAATTTAGTTTGCTTTAAACTGGTACATTTCAGCAATCAAGTTAACAAGTAATGGATTGTCCAAGAATTCCATGATGATTTCTGTTTTCTGATCATCTATTGTACCTACTTCTTGATTTACTCTAAGATGAGAATCCCCAACACACAATATCGCTGCTGCATAGTATCCTTTTTCAGTTAAAAGATTAACAAATGCTAACTGAATTGCTTCAACTACGCTTGCTTTTCTTCCATCTCGATAAAAAATCAAAAAGGGAGGAATGGATTTATTTACTTCGACGTGATTGCCTGGTATAGCCTCAATACGTTCTAGTGGATCATCAGATAATTCTTCTTGTTGCCAACCTTGTATCGACATATATGTCCAAGTGTCTAATGAAATCACACCCTTGATCATTGAAAGACTCCCACCTGCTTGTTCAATATAGATCTCGTTGGTCGCGAGTAGACTTACAAGATATGCTCCTGCTGAGTGACCCATGATGAATATTTGATTGGGATTTCCTCCGTAGTTTGAGATATTTTCATAAATATACATAAATGCATTCGCTACATCCTCTATGTGAGATGGCGAGACAACTGCAGGACTCAAGCGATAATTGATGGATACATAGACGTAATCATTCGAAACGAAGTAATTAGATTTTGCAAGATAAGCCGCTGCGTTAGTTTTATCTCCATTTTTTAATCCTCCTCCATGAACATACATAATCACAGGTTTGTTGATAAAAGATGAATCTGTATATATATCTAAACTTAAGTAATTAGAGTCAACATCCTCGATTACCCTATACTGCAATGTAAAGACTTCCATATTTTCTGCTGTAACGTAATCATATTCAAAAGAAGTCGTACAACCTGAAATTATGAATACAACCAGTAATGATAATACTAATAGTATTAATTTTTTCATACAATGCCTCCCTCTTATCTTTGCACTGAATCAAATTTTAAGCACGTAGATATATACATAAATCTAAAATAAAACGAAATATACTTTTCCTTCTTGATTAAAATATAAGTACCTATCTGTAAACAATTAATCATTACCTATCATGCATAAATTGATATGTAAGTTGCGATATATTATGCAATGTTTGTTTTTATATTGAAATCATCATAGCACTTTTGATAAAAAATTTTAAGGCATTACCATTAGATTAATGGGGTTAAATGTTTTCTCTCAAATAAATAACAAATAATAAGTAATCGTGTAAAAATCACACAAATCGTGTAAGCATCTATTCTGCTAACGATTTTTATCCTCTTTTTACGATGCCTTTCATAATGAAATCTACTTTACATACTGAGAAAAAGCCCTTATTAAAGAAAAAAAGGCTTGATAATAATTGTATCAAACCTATGTTTTTTATATGGTCGGGATGATGGGATTCGAACCCACGACCTCTTGGTCCCGAACCAAGCGCGCTACCAAGCTGCGCTACATCCCGTGCTTTCCTATTTTAGCCGTTTATGCGTCAAATGAAAATAAAGAAATCGTTTCTGTGCGATCTAGTTGATCTAAAACCCCGCGTTGTTTCATATGATCGATATTTGTCTTTGAAAGTTTCGTGCGATTTTTTAAATCATCTACGGATAAAAAAGGTTGTTGCTGACGCGCTTCAACGACACTATTTGCCGCAGCTTCACCTAAGCCATCAAGGACAATAAAGGGTGGGAGGATACCTTGACGTGCTTCATCAATTTGAAAGGCAATGGCCGAGGATTTTTCTAGATCAAGCGCTAACATGTGATAACCGCGTTCTTTCATTTCTAACACGTTCATGAGCGTCACTTCGATATCGGCATCTTTTGGACTTAAGCGTTTTCGTGATGTCGCTTTCATCCGTTTAAAGTCTTCGAGTTTTTCATAAATTTGTTTAGGGGTCATAAGCATCGCATCATAGTCATATTGTTTACTACGGAGCGTAAAATACGTCGCATAGTAAGCCAGGGGATGATGCACTTTAAAATAGGCAACACGCACCGCCATCGTCACATACGCGACCGCATGGGCTTTGGGGAATAAGTATTTAATTTTCTTACACGATTGAATGTAAAAGGTGGGTACATTCACCGCGCGCATGGCCGCTTCATATTCGGGGGTTAACCCTTTTCCTTTACGCACATCTTCCATAATGCGGAAGGCAACCAGTGAATCAATACCAAGACTCATGAGGTAGGTCATAATATCATCCCGGCAACCAATCACTTGATCGACCGTCGCCACTTTATCTTCAATCAGTTCACGCGCGTTGCCGTTAAAGACATCGGTCCCGTGGGCAAGACCAGAAATAATGACAAGATCATTAAACGTTTTGGGTTGAATGACATTGAGAATATCCATGCCTAGTAATGTGCCAAATTCGGGTAATCCCATCGCTCCGTTACTCACATCAAGATATTTTTCATTTCGCATTAAAGGAGCGTCCGAGGCAAACACAGCCAGCGCATCAGGATCATTGAGTGGAATATCCTCAATGGGAATGGTGGTTAAATCCGACATCATTTTTAACGCCATCGGGTCGACATGTCCGAGCATATCAAATTTTAATAAAGCATCATGAAGCGCTTCAAATGCAAAGTGGGTAGTAATAATGGAGGTTTCTTGATTATCAGCAGGCCGTTGAATCGGAGTAAAGTCATGCACATCAAATTCTTTGGGAACCACCACGATCCCCCCTGGGTGTTGACCCGAAGTTCGGCGCACACCTTCAACACGTTTCGCAAGCACGATTAACGTGGCTTGGGAAAGCGACTGTTCATCCACGCCAATCGATTCAAAATACCCTTTGACATAACCAAACGCTGTTTTTTCTGCCACCGTTTCAATGGTTCCGGCGCGATAAACCGCGTTGTCTCCAAGAAGTTTCGCGGTTTCTTCATGGGCAATGGCTTGATAATCACGGGGAAAGTTTAAATCAATATCGGGAACTTTATCCGCATTAAATCCTAAAAAGGTCGCAAAAGGAATATTTTGTCCATCAGCCCGGTAGGTTTGATGGCAACGTGGACATTGTTTAGTGGGTAAATCAAAACCCGATTTAATTTGGGGATCTTCATTAAATTCGACATGTTGACACGTTGGGCAATAATAATGGGGAGGTAACGGATTCACTTCGGTAATGCCTGCCATCGTCGCCGCAAAACTACTTCCCACCGACCCACGGGATCCGACGATAAAGCCCGCTTGATTGGCTTTGGCAATGACGGTGGCTGTAATGTAATAAATGACCGCATAACCCGAAACAATAATCCCATGCAGTTCTTTTTCTAAGCGCTCGGCGATCAGCAACGGCAAGGGATTGCCATATTGTTGATATGCCCGTTGATAACAACGTTCTTTTAATTTTTCATCCACGCCTTCGATGCGAGGTGTTTTTAATTTGGCTTGAATGGGCTTGATTGGTTCAATCATGTTAGCAATCGTTTGTGAATGGGTGACAACATAGGCATAGGCTTCTTCTTCCGGTAGCCAGGAGAAAGCAGCGAGCATATCGTTGGTAGAACGGAAGTGCGCATCGGGATTTTCAAAGACGGGTAAATCTTTTCGATAATATGGATTGAGTGGATGCGGAACGCCCTTTAATCCTTTGGCACTAATATACACATCACGAACCGGTTTATCTTGGGGTAAAGGATAATGGACGTCACCTGTTGCCACAATGATTTTATTCAGTTTTTTGGCAATCTCGATGATGTCTTTTAAAATGCGTTGGATTTCGTCCATCGAACTCACAGCACCGGTATGAACTAAAAATGCATAATGCTCCAAGGGCATGATCTCAATGTAATCATAAAGACGCATGGCTTCTTCTAACGCTTCTTTGGATTGGGTCCGTGCCTTTTCAAACACTTCACCATTCATGCAGGCAGATCCTAAAAGTAAATGTTCGCGCTTTTCGATTATTTTTTGGCGGGGAATACGCGGAATATCGGAAAAATAATCTAGATGCGATAAACTCACGAGTTGATACAATGCTTTTAATCCGTCCGCATTACGGGCAAGGACCGAGATGTGATAAGGACGTTGATTTTGTAAGACGGATTGCGTTGCCTGTAATTTTTCTAAATCAGCGTGGGTGGTAATCCCATCCATCACCACCAGTTTTTCCCGTAAAGCAAGCCAAACAGCGACTAAAACTTCAGCATCATAAATCGCACGGTGAGCTTTTTCTTCATCATAAGCGACATCGAGTCGCTTCGCTAAGGCACCGAGTCGATGTGATTTTGCCTCTGGATAAAAATGTCGCGATAAGGTTAAGGTATCGATCACCGGATACGAAAATGGTTCGCCTAATCGAGAAAAACTTTCCTTGAGAAAACCAATATCAAAAGGTGCATTATGCGATAAAAGAATTGCATCCTTTAAAAAGTCCCGAATCATTGAGGCCACCTCATGAAATACAGGTTGTCCCTCAAGCATGGCCATGGTAATGCCACTAATTTGACTGGCGGTCGCACTTAAAGGAACCTCTTCAGGATGAATCAGTAACGATAAGCGGTCGATAATTTCCCCATCACGGACCCGAACGCCTCCAAATTCAATAATGCGATCATAACGCGAGGATAAACCGGTCGTTTCTAAATCAAAAATGACATAATCCGTCGTCATTAAATGACGATCACCCGGATGCATGATATGACTCACGGCTTGATCCACCATATACATCTCGCAGCCATAAATCATTTTTATTCCCTGCTTTTCTGCGGCATTTTGCGCTTCAGGAAACGCTTGAACGACCCCATGATCGGTGACCGCAAAGGCGGAATGCCCCATTGCTTTAGCAAGGGCGGCATACGCATCCATCGAACCAATCCCATCCATTGTAGACATCGAAGAGTGTAAATGAAGTTCAACGCGTTTTTCTTTCGCTTCATCCACTAAAAATCCGGGTGGAGAGGTCGGAACAATTTCATGGACATAAAGACGTGGTTCTTGGGTGGCCATATCGAGCGTCATCCCGCCACGAATGCGAACATAAAGCCCTTCTTTCAAGCCTTGAAACGCAGAACCATCGACATTTTTATCTTCTTGCATCGTCACGAATAAGCCTTTTGAGGCATTGCCTAACACAAATTTAGCGACTTTGCGCCCTTGATATTGTCGTTGGAAATAACTATAAATGGTTCCCTCCACTTCGACTTTATCGTGGGTGTATTGAATGTCTTCAAGACGGATGAGTTCATAATCCCCGACTTGTTTTTTACGTTTTTCTTTTTCGACAAAGGCTTGTTCTTTAAGATCTTCTTCAAAAACAGCGACGAGGCGTTCTTCTTCCTTTTTAATGGTTTCAGCATGTTCGAGAAAAAATTGTTGCAGATCTTCTTCCGCCTGCCGCTCTAAGGCAATTTCTTTGGCCCGTTGATTCAAGGTATCGCGTTCCGCTGCATTGACTTTAGGTTCTTGAATCTCAACCGATTCGGCCACTGTGATGTCGTAGTGTAAAAAAAGCATGACATCGGCGAAAGTGGATCGCACCGAAGCGAAAGCTTGTTGTTGAGCTTCATCATGCCAGACTAGCATCAACTCAGCATCTTTTAATCGACAAACGCCAGGAAAAGGGTGATGATACGTTGCCTCAAACCAATCATGAAAGAAGGGAGAAATATGCTCTACTAAGATGATTTGACCATAGCGAAAGGTAATTTCAACCGGATAGGATAATTGGATAAGACCGCGGGAAAACGCTTCAAAATGGGCGTACGTCCAAGGCGTTTGTTTTTCAATGACCATCAAGAGTTTATCTTTTTCAAATAAATCTTTGGTGATTGATAAAAACTCCATGTCATAGCTACTAGGATCTTCAATACCTAATGCGGATAAAAATCGAACAATACGGTCGTTTACAGCCATAATGCGAATAAAATGCCTAGGTCACGGAAGATTAATAAAATCATTAAACTCATGAGGATAAAGAAACCGATAAGGGATAACACATTTTTTAAGGTACTTGGGATCTCCCGGCGCATAATCCCTTCAATGGTAATCACCAGTAAATGCCAACCATCTAACCCGGGGAAGGGTAATAAATTAAAAATCGCCAAATTAACGGAGATGAGTCCCCACAGGAAAATATACGTACCAAGCCCAAGGTTTTCTAGGACACTCGAGGAGGTTGTAAAGATGGCGACAATGCCGCCCACTTGGTCTAGATTTTCCCCGGCAAAAAAACCGATTACTGTGTTGAAAATAAGTGAAACACCGCGGGTCCAATCCTGCCATGAAGCATCGATCGCTTCGACAAAGTTGTAATCTACCGTGTAAATATAAAAGGCGATACCTATCGGTGCCCAATCAAAACCATCCTCGATGGCGATTGCTGACCACCGGACATCTACGGAACGGGTGGTAAATTCACTGGAGGACGTATACGTGCGAATGGGTAAACTTAAATCAATAAAGTCATCCAAGGACGTGGGAACAAAGCGAACCCAGGTGTTGGCAAGATCAACATAACCCACATCCAAAATGTCATTGAGGGTCGCTTCATAACTTTCCGGATCTTGAATGCGTAAACGATACGTTCGTGAAGGATCGGAGGTAACGAGGGGTTCGGTTTGTTCAGCTAGGGCGTTAAAATCTAACACTTCCCCTGTTTGAATGCCAGCTTGACTCCCAAGGGAACCTGTTTCAATGACGAGCTGATTCGTGAGTTGTTGTTGAGTAAATCCCCAATTCGATAAAAAGAATAAAATAAACGCGAGAATGAAGTTTAAAATAACCCCTGCCGACATGATGACAGCCCGTTTGGGTTTACTTATCCCGAGTAAACTTCGTGACCGTGGAATATCGATGCCTTCTAAAGAAACTTCTTCCCCATACATCGCCACATACCCACCGAGTGGAAACGCTTTAATCGAATACGTCGTTTCTCCTCGTTTAAATGAGATGAGTTTGGGGCCAAATCCTAAGGAAAATTCCCGAACATAAACCCCGAATGCTTTGGCAGCCACAAAATGGCCGAGTTCATGAATAAACACAAGTAAACCAAGTGATAATACGAAGAGAAGTGTGGAGATAATGTCGTTCATAAACCCTCAAAAAGACTTAAAAAAATCTAGTCTCATTGTAGCAAATTATCGTCCGCTTGAGGACGGTTTATTGTAAAGCGATGACCCAATCGTAAATCACAGTTAAGACAAGCGAAGTCACCAAACACGCCATCATAAAGGAATCAATCCGATCGAGAATGCCGCCATGGTCGCCTAAAAGGGTCGAAAAATGTTTAATTCCAAATTCTCGTTTAATGATCGAGAATGTAAAGTCCCCCAGCGTACTCACGAGGGGAATAATGAGTGACAATAACACTAAAAAGTACCACTCCTGCATCGTTAAAAAAGAAAGTAAGGGTGTGCCGAGAGCGTCCATCATCACGGCAAAACCAAAGGAACTTAAAAACGAAATAATGACGCCGCCATAAAATCCTTCCCAGGTTTTGTTTTTCGAGACGCGCACATTCATTTTGTTTCGCCCTAAAAGAGAACCGACAAAATAGGCGCCAATGTCCGTCATAAAGGTACCAATACCCACATAAATAAGTAGGAGACTATTGGCAAGATTATCGCGTGAGGCCATTAAAAAATTAGGAAAAAAACGTAAATAGAGAAACCCTTGAAAACTTAAAGTAATTAATAATACTAAGGCGATTAAAAACGTCGCATCTTGAACCTTAAAGCGCACATCCGTAATCGAGGAGAAGAAAAGGGTACCAGCAAACACGGTCAAAAAGATGGTAGGAAGTTCTAATTTTTCCATCCCCACATCAAAGCCCCATTCGGTGACATTAAAACCGAGTTGTTGAAAGTTGTTATAAAGAAAAATCCAAAAGACTAAACTGAAACTCATGCCGTAGACAAACCAACGAATCGGAAGCGGAAACGGGCGTTCAATCCGAATTTGTAAAAGTTCTTTAATGGCAAAGAAAAGTCCACCTGCGGCAAATAACACAATCCACCAATCTCCGAATAAAATCGCAGGAAAGGCGACAAAAAATAAAACGAGACCGACGATCAGTCGATTCAACGTGGAACGTTGAAACGTCTTCATTTCCATCTAGGATTCCTTTCCAAAACGACGTTGACGGTGCGAAAATTGATCAAGGACTTCGTGCAGGACCGTCACGGTGAAATCTGGCCAATGATTTTCCACAAAAATAAGTTCACTATAAGCGAGGTGCAATAACATAAAATTCGACAAACGTTGTTCACCCGACGTGCGAATCAAACAATCAATCGGTGGCAATAAATCGCCTAACCATGTATGAGAAAAAAGGGTTGATTCTTGAATCGCTTCAACAGGAAGATCCCCATTTGCAACTTTTTTAGCAATACGTTTACTCATTTCCACAAGTTCTTGAGTTCCCCCGTAATTTAAACAAACGTTAAGTATATAACCGTGAAAATTTTTTGTTTCTTCAATTAACTCACGAACAACTTTCTGAGTAGTTTTAGGTAAACCCAAGATATCTCCGGAAACAACAAACCGTATTTGGACCTTTAAAAGACGTTGTTTATATTGTTTTGCAAAGGTTTCTAGAATAATAAAAAGTCCTTCAACTTCTTGTTGAGAACGTTTCCAATTTTCGGTAGAGAACGCAAATAAGGATAGGTAATGGATACCTAAACGTTTGGCTTCTTCGGCAATGTCTATGACACGTTTTGCGCCTTCTTCATGGCCTTTTAAGCGTGGTAAACCTTTGGCTTTAGCCCACCGACCATTGCCATCCATAATGACAGCAAGATGCGTTGGTAGCGTTGAATTGGATGTGTTTTGATCCATAAGCAAATTATACAACTCCCCCTTGTTGAAACATAGAAAAACCCTTACAAGGTAAGAATGTCGTGTTCTTTTTCTTGATAAATGGCGTCAATTTGACGAATAAAGTCATCATAGACTTTGGTCATCTCGGCTTCAATGCGTTTTTGTAAATCTTCGGTATATTCATCATCGGTCAGTAAACTGAGTGCATCTTTACGAATGGAACGAATGGCGACTTTGGCATCTTCCGCTTGTTTTTTAGCAAGCTTCGCATATTCCTTACGACGTTCTTCGGTTAATGCCGGTAGATTTAAACGTAAGGTCGTTGCATCCACAATTGGATTTAACCCTAAGTCCGAGGTTAAAATAGCATCTGAGATTGCTTTAATATCGCCTTTATCATACGGCTTTATTAAAAGTTGACGTGGTTCTGGGACCGAAACGGAGGCGATTTGGTTAATCGGCAACATATCGCCATAGTAATCCACCATCACACGGTCGAGTAAGGCAACACTCGCGCGTCCAGTGCGAATACTATTCAAATTCATTTTTAAGGCATGGATGGTTTTTTCCATGCTATTTTTGGCGTCTAATACAAGTTCATCCATGGTTATACTCCTTTTTTTAAGGTGGTGCCAATCGCCGGGTTATCTAACACCGCTTCCATATTGCCCTCTTGATTCATATCAAAGACACGAATGACGATGTCACTGTTTTTTAATAAGGACACGGCTGTTAAATCCATGACTTCCAATTTTTTATTGAGCATTTCATCAAAGGTTAACACAGGAATAAGTTTTGCATCGGCGTGTTGTTTAGGATCACGGTCGTAGACCCCTTCCACCCCATTTTTTGCCATAAAGATGGCTTCGGCTTGAATTTCCATCGCGCGTAATGAAGCGGTGGTATCGGTAGAGAAATACGGCGAACCTGTTCCCCCTGCAAAAATAACTACGCGACCTTTTTCAAGGTGACGAATTGCACGGCGGCGAATATAATTTTCCGCAACTTGTTCGACATGAATTGAGGATAAAACTCGGCATTGGACACCTTCATTTTCTAACGCAGATTGTAACGCGAGTGAATTAATGATGGTTCCAAGCATCCCCATGTAATCGGCGGTTGACGCTTCAATGCCAATCGAGCGCGCTAATTTACCGCGCCAAATATTCCCCGCACCAATCACAATCGAAACTTGAATCCCGCGTTCATGAATGCGTTTAATCGCCTTAGCAACCCGCGATAAGTGATCGGATTCTAAAATCGTTTTCGCGTGGTGATCGGCCAGTGCTTCTCCGGATAATTTAATGAGTATGCGATGATATGCCATGACGTTACCTCTCCTTATTATACATACAAAAAAACACTCTTAACGAGTGTTTTTAAGTTGCGCTTCGACCTCAGAAGCGAAGTCAACGACTTTTTTCTCAATGCCTTCACCCACTTTGAAACGGGCGAATTGTACGACTTTAGCTTGATGTTTTGCTAAGACGTTTTTAACGGGTTCTTCCGTTTCAGACATCATGAACGGTTGGGCATCCAACGATTTTTCTTTGAACAGTGTATTGACTTTACCTTCGACAATCTTTTCAAGAATGTTGGTAGGTTTACCTGCAAGCTTTTCATCCGCGGACACAAGCGCTTGTTGTTTTGCTTTTTCTTCTGCGATGAGGGTTGGATCAATCGCATCGAATGAAACATATTCAGGATTACGGTCGGTGATGTGCATCGCGAGCTGTTCGGCAAAGGCAGCATCGCCTCCTTCAACGACCACGATGGAGGAAACCACCCCATTCATATGAACGTATTG
>Ga0222714_10002526_pt1 | contig 19247 bp, 19 predicted proteins | sample C33_3DmetaG_FD_165048 | JGI IMG/M metagenome (GOLD analysis project Ga0222714, IMG submission 165048) | Estuarine water microbial communities from San Francisco Bay, California, United States - C33_3D | ecosystem: Environmental > Aquatic > Marine > Unclassified | place: USA: California...
ATATCGAGATTTTTTCTATAAAAATCCCAGAAAAACAAATAAAGTCTTTAATATATTAATGTACAAAAATCAAATTCACACATATAATAATAGTATTGTTTTTTTTAATATTTCATATAATTATATTATAATATTATTATATTCATAAATAAAAAGGTTTTCTTTATTTTAAAATAATTTATGATTTTTAAATAAATATTTTTTTGTTTAAAACAGAAATTTTTTAATATAATTAAATATATAAATAATAACAATATAATTGATTAAATATTTTTTTTAAATTTTATAAATCAAAAATTTTCTTATTGATAAATCATTAAAATCATAAAAACTCCTATAATTTAAAATAAAAAATATTTTTAGGTATTTTTATTAAAATCAAAAATTTTGTAATTTTTATTTTTTTCAGTATAAATTAATTTATATTATAGCTTTTCTTTATATTTTTATATTTTTATTTTTATAAAAAGAATACTTGCCCCATGAAACCAGCAATGCTCACATGTTGCAAAGGCGCTGCGGAGGTAAACATGTCAGAGGATGGTTCTTGGGCCGAAGAAGTGATGAAAAATGCTGGCTTACGAACAAGCTCCGGCAGAGCAAAAGAGATAGCCACTGAAACCAATCGCATTCACTCGGGAGTGAAAAGGGTCGCTGCCACACACTTTGGTTTCTATGACGAACCCATTCAGTTTCTTGCAGCTCTTGAGGAACTAGGGGAGGACGACCAATGAGTCGACCGAACCGCTTACAAAGCCTTGTTGAATTGATGGAAGAACTTAACAGCGGCCGAATGACATCAATAGAGGCAACGCAATCGCGCCTTGAAGCCACCAGAAATTGGCAACCTAAAATCAATGCATTTATTTCTTTCGATGAAGAAGAGGCTGGCCAGGCGGCAATAAAATCAGATCTCGCCAGAAAAAGGGGCGAAACTGGGCTGCTGCTCGGCGCGCCTCTAGCTCACAAAGACATGTTTCTTCGCAATGGCGGTCGGTCATCTGGTGGCTCAGCAATCTTAGCCGAAATCCAGGGTAATGACGACGCAACCGTAATTGATCGCCTAAACAAAGCTGGCGCCATTGAGATTGGCAGGCTCAACATGTCCGAATTCGCGGCTGGGCCAACCGGGCATAATGCTCATTACGGACACGCCCGAAATCCATGGAACCCAGATCACATAACCGGCGGATCGTCTTCAGGTTCTGGAGCAGCTGTGGCCTCAGGTTGTACCTATGCGGCTTTAGGTTCGGATACAGGAGGTTCAATTCGACTGCCCGCCATCATGTGCGGTCTCTATGGACTTAAGCCAACCTACGGTCGTGTTAGCAGATATGGCGCTATGCCGCGCGCATGGTCTCTCGATTGCGTCGGGCCGCTGGCTCGCTCTGCCGCTGACGCCGCCCTCATCCTGACAGTGATAGCGGGACATGACCCTAAAGATCCTACAACAAGCCGCCGATCAGTACCGACTTGGCAGCAACTAATAAACAAACCTGTTAAAGGCATGACAATCGCAAAAGCTCGAGGAACACCCTTTGGACCGATTGAAAAAGAAACTGCTGAAGCCCACGAGTCTGCCTTAAACGCCTTTGCATCAATGGGTGCTGAAATCGTCGAAGTTGATATGCCAAATTTTGACGATCTTTACGCAGCCGCTGATGCGATATCAAAGACAGAGGCAGCAGCGCTACATGGTAAATGGATGCGAGAACGTCCGGATGACTTTTCTGTTCATGTATACAGTCGAACTGAAGCGGGCTTTGTAGTACCCGCACACGTTTACCTCGCCTCCCAGGCAGCGCGCGCAAATGTCCTGCGCGATTTCTGTATCCGTGCTTTCAGCGATGCCGATGCCTTATTGATCCCATCCATAACAACCCCAGTGCCAACGATTGCTGAAACCGATGAAGGCGAGCCAGGGGCTATACAATCGATGGTGGCCGGTATCACAAAGGCCACGCGTCCATTTAACTATTTAGGACTACCAGGGTTAGCGCTTCCATTGGGTCTTTCATCCAAGGGTTTACCACTATCTTGCCAGCTGATTGCGCGCCCCTTTTCAGAACGCACACTATTGTCATTAGGCCACGCATTCGGCGAGATGAGAGGCGAGGATGGCATGGCACCCACTCTGCCAAAATAAAGCGACGTGCCTGGCTAATTTGGGACCAGGCACGTCTATATAATCACTACAACAAATTATTAAGATGGAGCTTGTCAGGCCGCTTTGCGGATTGCTGCAGCCTTGACTGTAGGTGAAACTGAGGCCTCAAATTTGACGAAATTTTCTTCAAATCGACCAGCAAGATTGCGGGCTGTTTCATCGTAGGATCCGGTATCAGCCCACGCACCTCTAGGGTTTAAAGCCTCACTAGGCACATCAGGGCAAGCTTCTGGAACTAACAGTCCAAAGTTGGGATCTTCTCGCAAGGGCGCCCCATCCAACGAACCATCAAGTGCAGCCCGCAGCATTGCTCTCGTGTGGCCAATCGACATTCTCTGACCAACACCATAAGCGCCACCAGTCCAGCCAGTGTTTACTAGCCAGCAATTTGCTCCGGTCGCCGCAATTCGCTCTCCCAAAAGCTTTGCATAAACAGTTGGATGGCGGGTCATAAAGGGCGCTCCGAAACAGGTCGAGAAAGTCGCCTGTGGTTCAGCTCCCAAACCTTTCTCAGTACCTGCCACCCGGGCGGTGTATCCCGAAAGGAAGTGATACATAGCTTGTTCTGCCGTCAACTTTGCGATCGGCGGCATTACACCAAATGCATCTGCAGTGAGCATTACAACATTCGTCGGCTCAGGACCAATTCCTGTAGTACTGGCGTTTGGAATAAAGTCGAGCGGATAACAGGACCGAGTGTTTTCTGTAAGGCTTCGGTCATCAAGGATTAAAGCTCTGGTTTCCGGGTCCATCACCACGTTTTCAAGAACAGTGCCGAAACGATGAGATGCCGCGTAAATCTCCGGCTCCGCCTTCGCCGAGAGATCAATAACCTTCGCATAACAGCCCCCTTCAAAATTGAAGAGACCGGATTTGCTCCAGCCATGCTCGTCATCACCAATCAGCGTTCTGCTAGCATCGGCAGAAAGGGTCGTTTTACCTGTGCCTGACAACCCAAAGAAAATCGCTGAATCGCCTTTAGGACCAATATTAGCCGAGCAATGCATCGGCATGATGCCTTTTGCTGGAAGCAGGTGGTTCATCAAGGAGAAAACGGACTTCTTAATTTCACCAGCATAAGAAGTGCCTGCTATCACAACCAAACGGCGTGAAAGGCTTACTGCTATGACTGTTTCTGAGCGACATCCATCTACTGATGGGTCAGCGCGGAAGCCGGGAGCCTGAATGATTGTGTAGTCGGGGTTAAAACCCACCAGCTCGTTGCGAGGGGGCCGTATAAACATGTTGCGGGCAAATAGGTTGTGCCATGCCTGTTCCGTCACAACCCGCACTGACAGGCGACTTCCTGGATCTGCCCCAGCATAGAGGTCTTGAACATATATATGACGGTTTTGCAGATAAGCCTGCACTCTGTTCAGCAATCTGTCGAAAGCAGCATCGTCCATTGGTTGATTGACATCACCCCAATCAACTTCCGATTCACTTTCGGAATTCCTGACAATGAACTTGTCTTTTGGAGAGCGGCCGGTGTGCTGTCCCGTTTCGCAGAGAAAAGCTCCGCTTGCCGTTACTACGCCATCACGATTTCTAATCGCATGCTCGTAGAGTGCACCTACTCCCAAATTCCAAGAAGAAGATGCTACTTTCCCCAGACCGATGCTGCCCAACCGTTTATCGGTGTCCACCTGACGTCACCCCGATCGCTGTTACAAGGAATCGGCTGCGCGCTGCGCCACCGTGTGCGGGTCGTTGTGGCGCAGCTTCGGCTTTGATGCAACGAAAAAGACGCCGTTAAAATCCACATCGACGCAGAATTGCGGCCCTATGTCACGTATTTCTAACATTTGTTAATCAGCTGTTCAGGCGAGAGGGAAACAGCCCGCCCAAAACCCACAACTAAATGGGCAATTTCTACCTCAATTGTGTAAAGCTGCATGTCACCAAAATCGATGTATAAATCTGCGTTAGGCTGCGCTGACAGATATGATGATCTCTCGGATGAAGGAGCTTCAACAGCCAACCCCTGAATAGTGAGCCTCGGGGTTTTCATTGGTTGTGTTGGGTCCTCTACACCACTGAAAAGCATACTTACACGACCGGCTGCTGCTAGCACTTTTCCATGAGTCGACAGCGATGAGACAAGTACAAGGGGAGCTCCATTCGACGCAATCGCGGGTGCTGTCAAAGCAACAAAAGGACTACCCTCCGCGTCAATAACAGCCAGCGCTGCGACCTTGGCGTGCGACAGCAACTGTCTGGCCAATGCCGCATCCTGATCGTTTGCTATCTGACGGACCTGTTGGTCCGACATGTTAGAAGGCTTTGGCGCCAAGAAGCTTCTGGGTCAGCAATACCGCCACGCACTGGTTAGATTTGTAGGCCATTGTCATAGCAGCCTGCACAGTTGGCAGAGCCTCATCCTCACTCTCGATTTTGAGAACTACAAACTCGCATGCCTTCAGAACGTTCTCAATCGACATACCCATCGGCATCTGCCAGGGGTTTCCTTCGCCAAAGTCACCCCTCATTGACATCAAAGTAACAAATGGGAACCGCCCAAGCCTTGGCAGTGAGAACATGTTTACACAATTTCCGGCGCCACTCGACTGCATGAGCAATACATGTTTGGTTCCACCAAGCCATGCACCCGCCGCCATTGCGACACCCTCTTCTTCCGTAGTTAGAGCCACAGAATTCATATCGGGATCGGCAATGGACTTGTCTATTAAGACCCTATGACCCGCATCAGGCACATAGGAGAATTGAGTAACGCCTTCACTCTTTAGGTAGTCGTAAACGGCGTGCGCCCAAGGCTGATCCGAAGCCATATTTATTTATCCAATAACATGAGTTTCTAAGAATAATGGAAATTGTAACCGAATTAGCACCTCAGTTAACCCCTGCAATGCTGCGAGCCTCTTCTCGAGACAATCCTGCTTTATCAGCAGCTTCTAGAATTGAGCTCCAAACATCTTCTGGTAGCTCTACGCCATTACGGCGCCGTGCCTCCATTCGCTCAAGTTCAGGCTCGCCCGGCACCCTAACTTTATCTATCCCAGCTGCAGGAGCAGCAGATTTAACATGATCAACGTAACGACGAACCTCTTCGGCAAAAAAGTTTTCTTCCTCAGCGAAAGCTGCTGGTGTGAGATATATTGACAACATGCCATTAGCGAACGGCCTGCCAGAAGATGGTCCCGCTGCTCCATTTCCAGTGAAGGCACCACCCAAAAGCTCACACATTAGGGCAAGCCCAGAGCCTTTGTGCTCTCCCATTGCACGGATTGCCCCGGTACCATTCCTGTAATTTGGAGGTTTAGCATCACTGTATAAGGCCACAGGGTCTTCAGTCAGATCACCTTGGTCATTAATAAGGGCCCCTTTGGGCAAAGGCTTACCCCCTTGCACCGCCACCAACACTTTCCCTTCCGCAACAATAGATGTAGCAAAATCAAGGATGTATGGTGGTGCATCAGGTTGCGGTATTCCTATTGCAAATGGGGCCGTAGAAAATCTGCGCTCTCGGGCACCATACGGAGCAACCAGCTCACTAGATCTTGCATTCACAAAATGAATGGAGACCAAACCAGCGGCGGCGGCCTGCTCCGCATATTGACCAACGCGCCCAACATGTCCGGCATTTTTCAGGGTAACGACAGAAATTTCCATCGCCTTGGCTTTCTCGATGCCGATCTGAACCGCCTTTTCAGCTGCCGACTGGCCAAAGCCCTGTTCCGCATCAAGGACAGCCATTACAGCATTTTCACGAACAATCCTGACTGGGTGCCCCGCCTTGATCCAACCTGTTTCTAGCCAAGTAACATATCGGAGAGTTCGAATAACACCGTGGCTATCATGACCTCTAAGATTGGCACCGACCAGACTTTCGGCCACACGCACTGATTCTTCGTGTGTACATCCAGCCCGATCAAATATCTCGGCAATTACAGCAGAGAGCCTACCGCTTTGGATCGTTGGCACCCGCGCGATCTCCCGAAATTATTTGAAGTGTGATTCAATGAGCAGATCGGGCAACCAAAGGCACAATACCGGGAAGAACAACATCAGTAATAGCACAATGCCATCCGTGATTAAGAAAGGGATTGCCCCTTTCATAACTTTGGTTACTGGCACACCAGTTGTTCCTGAGACTGCAAACAAATTGAGACCCACCGGTGGAATTACGCCACCCATTTCAATGGCTATAGCCGCCAATATCCCCAAGTGAATTGGATCAACGCCAAGAGTTAAGGCTACAGGGAAGAAGATAGGCACTGTTAGCACTAAGATAGCTACGCCTGTCAGCCACATAGAAAGGAACAGCATCACGATAAGAAGGACGGCGAGAAACTCCATTTGCGTGAAGCCTTGCTCAGACGTCCACTGAGCGATGTCTTGTGGCCAACCCTTATTCGCCAGCAAAAACTGGAAAACACCCACACAACCCAGGAGGAAATAAACGATCGCTGTCAGATTAATCGTACGCTGAGTAGTCGGTAAAAGCTCCTTAAGAAACTTACCGCGTCCAGAAAGAAGACCGAAAAGAAGAGCATAACCGGCAGCAGCAGCACCGGCCTCTGTTGGCGTAAAGACGCCACCATATAATCCGCCAAGCACACAGACTGGCATTAAAAGCGCTGGCCAGGCATCCCAAGTCGCAGACCCCACCTTGCTCAACTCAAATTTACCAGCTGGCAATTTAATGAAAAAAGAAATCCCGACGATGATGATAGCATCCGAGATCGCTAGCATGATGCCTGGAGTAAAGCCGGCAAAGAAAAGAGAAACTATCGACTCTTCTGTTATGATTCCGTAAAGAATAAGCGTAATTGAAGGGGGAATCAGGATGGCGATACCCCCACCACAAGCAATGATACCCGCTGACATCCAGACTGGGTAACCCCTGCGGATCATTTCCGGATAGGCTATAATACCCATGGCCGCAGCCATGGCAGTTGAAGAGCCTGAAATAGCACCAAACAAGACGGCAGCGAGCAGCGTGGCATAAGCAAACCCGCCAGGCAGCCAGCCAATCAGCGCATCCGCAAAATTGAATAGCTTAGAAATCAAGCCGGTTTTTTCCATTAAAAAACCGGCATAAATGAAGAAGGGAATTGCCATCAAAGTGTAACTGTTCAGAAACTGAAAAAATGCTCTGAACAGTGCGTTAGGACCCAACATTGGGTCCGAAATCACCACCAAAATAGTTGCGCCAGCAAGCGCTATACCGATTGGTGCTGCAGCCAACATCAATCCGATTAATGATCCGCCAAGAGCCCACATATTAGTTCGTCCCTGTTATACGCAACGGCCTGGGAGCCAGAGCTTTATATATCTGTGTGTATTTCAGCGGGTGCCCATTCAAAAACGGACTTACCCATTAAAGCACGGATATCTTGATAAAGATGAAAGAGCGTTACCAAAGCCATAAGAGCGAAAGCCGCTAGCAACATGGCCTGGAAAGGCCACAACAGCAGGAACATGCTCTGAGAGGTTCGGCCAGTCATCATTGTTCTTTCCACCGCTGGAAAACCCCAATAGGCAAAGAAGCTGAAGAAGAACAATGAGAAGGCTGAAACACCTAAGCGAAGGAAAATGACTGTCTTTTCGAAGCCCCAACCACGGAGCAGATCAGTAAAAGCACTCATGACAAGATGAGCGCGCTTTGCCTGAGTCACTACAAAATAAATAAACACCGACCCAATGATCACATAAATTACAAAATCTTGTCCCCACTCGTGCACAACACCGAAAATGTACCTGCGAAAAACTTCGTAGATGGCAAATAGTGTGCCACCCAGCAGTCCGATCGATGCTAAGTTCCCTAAAACTCTGTCTGTTATGAAGCGAATACCTCTATAGAGGCTGTCTAAAGCACTATCCATGTCAGAAGTCCTGTCAAAGGGCGCACGCGACAAGCATTCAATTTGCGATAAGCGGGCGGCGAGTAATAAAAAATTATGTGAAAGATTGGCCCACTTCTGGAGTGGAAGTGCGCTCAACCCAACACCTTCGACCAGACACAAAAATGCCCGGCCGAAGGTTTATGAGGCTTACTATTATTTCTTTGTGTACTTTGTGAAGTAAGGCTTAATCTTTTCGCAGTCGGTCTTTTCCAACTGGCTGCTGCCGGTTGGATTGGCCTCAACGAGCGCGTCAGCCTCTGCAGCAAACTTATCTACCCATGCATCTGCATCGGCAGGCGTGTTTGCCTTAATCCACTTACCTGTAGCGACTGCAGCCTTCTTAACAAAGCTGGCCTGCTGTTTGTCCATGACGTAGATGCCTGGCTTAGAGGGATCTTTTGTCTCATACTTTTCCACCAGACGGCGGTCATTACAGAAATTAACTTGCTTTTGGAACGGCATGACGTCGTTTACGAACATATCACGAAGTAAATCGCGTTGTTCTTTATCCAAACGTGCGAGCCATTGCTTTGATGCACCAATCCAATAGTAGTCGCCAACGATACCATTCAGCCCAGCAATGGTGAAGAATGGCGCCTGATCTTTGGTGGTGTTAAATCCACCCAAAGAGGTTAACAGACCATCAATTACACCTGTTTGGAGAGCGGGCGGCACGTCGCCAAATGCCATGGTGGTGGGATTAGCACCAAGCGCGGCAAGGAGTGCGTTTTCAGCAGGGCCCATCGAGCGGATTTTTTTGCCTTTAAAATCGTCTGGCCCCATTAAACGTTGGCCTGAACCGGCACCCATATACATTGACAAGTGACCAGCAGCAAAAACCTCGACGTCATGAACTTTGTCAAAACGATCAACTAGGAACTTATACGTTGAGGTTGTTTCTAATGAGTTAATGGCACCAGGCGTTGTTAGAAGCTGAGGTCCAACTACGAGGTTCATGTAAGGATCAACAGCTGCGGTCTTACCGAACTGGCCCCAAGTCATTTCAAGGTTACCCTCGGTCATTGCCTCAACCGCTTCTGGGATACGGTAGAGAGCGCCCGCAAAATACAAACGCACTTCGCTTCCAGGAACCTGAGCCTCAAGCTTCTCTTTGAAATATGTCATCGCAATGCCAGCCGGGTGGGGCGGGCCAGTGAGGTCAGCTGCGATACGAATTGTCATTGGCTTAACGTCAGCTGACGCTGCCGCTGCACCAAAAACCGTCAATGCGGCGGCGGCGGCTGCAGAAAGCAGGCCTTTCTTGCCAAACTGCATGTGTTTTTCTCCCTGTTTGATACTCAATCTTACTTAAAATGGCACCCGTCGACTAATCGACTTAAAGCACATTTCTTTCATATTACCCGTACTTGAGCTTTGGCGCGAGTGAAAAAGATAAAAATCATATTATATGCGGTTGTTCACGAAATCACTCTGACCGGATTTCCACTTATCCAGGCCCGAACACACTCGACGGTCTGTTGATAAAATATGTCCAGAGTGTCTTCAGTCACGTAACCCAGGTGTGGTGTCAGAACAGCGTTGTCCAACGTCCTTATAGGATGATCAGCCGGCAGTGGTTCAGTTCCGTATACGTCGAGCCCAGCTCCTCCAATAGTTCCAGCTTGAAGAACAGCTAGCAAAGCATCCTCATCGATGATGGGCCCCCGCGATGTATTCACGATGCATGCGGTTGGCTTCATCATGTCAAGATCGGCTCGCCCAACCAGACCCCGAGTTCTGTCGCCTAAAACTAGATGGACCGAAATAAAATCTGATTCCTTAAATAGGGTCTTTTTATCAACTAACTTCGCCCCATGGGCTTTGCAGGTCTCCTCGGTTAAGTTTTGGCTCCAAGCAATCAGGTTCATGTTAAAAGCGCGAGCGTAAACGGCGAGTTGCTGGCCAAGCTTCCCCAAACCAAGCAAGCCCAGCGTGGCACCATTAAGGCTTCTGCCAATCGTAGTCTGCCACTCGCCCCTGCGCATCTTGCGCCCCTCTTGAGGGATAGAGCGAGCAAGTGAAAGAATAAGTCCCATCGCAAGCTCTGGAGTAGGAGTGTGACTTCCACTTGTTCCTGTCACCACAACATTGCAGTCACGGGCAGCGTCCATATCTATCGCTGCATTTCGCATACCCGTCGTTGCAATTAGCTTCAGATTTGGTAGTGCTTTTATTACGGCAGCCGGAAAAGCTGTTCGCTCTCGCATCAGACAAACAACATCGAAAGGCTGCAGGCGCTCGATAACTCGGGCCTGGTCTGCCTGATGATCCCTAAAAACTGTTACGTCTAAACCACTCCAATCTGCAGCTTTCAATGCTGCGCCTTGATAATCGTCCATGATCGCTATTTTGGTCATTCGCGAGGGCATCCTTAATTTTGCCTAGTTCTTTTTGTTACGATGCGCGTGAAGCCTTGTGCCTGTCCAGCCAAAAGGCAATAAATCGTTCAGGCGCGTGTGGAGTAGCAGTTCGATGAGAAACAGTGTTTTCCGCTGGGAAGTTGCCTCTCGGACCATCGTGTTGGCGGTGATTACAATTTCCCTGGCTGCATGCCAGGCCAACCAAACGGGCCCACTCGCTCCAGAGCAATCCATCAACAGGCCAAACCTTAAAAAGGTCTCTAGCAGCGTATCAAACTCACGCAGCAAAACATCAGAACCAGTGTCACGCAGCAAACCACTGGAACCAGTATCACGTGAAAAACTGGTTAACCCAGATCGGACTGCCCCATTGCGCCTTGCCTTACTTACACCTCTCTCTGGCAACAAAGAGGTTGAAGGCCGGGAAATTAGCAATGGTGCTGCTATGGCGATACTTGATACGCCTGAGATTGCAGCTGAATTATTATCCTATGATACGGGTATTGATCCTATAAAGGCAGCATCAGCTGCTGCTTCTGATAACTCAGATATTATTATTGGCCCCCTCTTAAACCACGAAACTGCCGCAATTTCCCCCATTCTCGCGAAAGAGGGCCTGATAGGGCTCTCATTTACTAAAGACAGCAGGATTATTGGCTCAAATGTTTTTGTTATGGGACGAGCCATAGAGCTAGAGACATCAAGAATCCTTCGACATGCTGCGAGCACTGGATCACGCCGCGTCGCCGTTTTTGGACGTCAAGGCCCCTTAGCTGATGCCAGTACCGACCAGGCTCTTCGAGAAGCCAATATCGCAAATCGGTTAGTGGTAAGCCGTGAGATATTCGGTGAAAAAGAAGACTACACATCGATTGCTCGCAAGGTGAGTGAATTAACCAAAAACGACGTTCGGCAAGCTAATAGAAAGGAAAATGCGGCACAGCTTAAAGCAAACCTCAACGATTCCAGCGATCCTAGTGATGCCCTAAACTCAATGGCTGCCAGGTATGCAGGTAGAGAAAAGCGATTGCTTGAAAGTCTAGCTCGCTCCTACAAACGAATGACTAGCGCTGGCACTTCATCGTCGTCCGCAATTAATGCGATTGTAACGCGGTATTCTGCGGCCGGCGGACTAGGTAAAAGCCCGATTGATACTTTCCTACTGACAGTCAGTGGTGCAGAACTATCGACAATCGCTCCAATGTTTCAACTTTATGACTCAGAGGCAGCTGGGGTTCGCCTACTCGGTTTCTCTCGTTGGAAGGAAATGGATCCCCAACGTGCCCGCGAACTTCATGGTGGCCGCTTTCCCGCAGAACCAACCGACGACACATTCAGCAATCGTTATAAAGACGCATTCGGGTCAGCACCCACAGAATTAGCGGGAATAGCATATGATTCGGTACGCCTTGCACTCGCGGCCGGTCGCATCGGCTACCGCCCATTACCAGCAGAGGCAATCTGGAACGCAGGCACAGTCAAGGGAGCTCACGGCCCTGTGCGCATGTCAGTCAAAGGCATGGCACTCCGCCCCTTGCAAGTTGTTGAAATACAATCAGACGGTTTTCAGGTGGTCGAACAAGCTTTGATACTCGACCCATTCGCATCTACAAGAGAAACATTAGGGTCGAAGTAATAATCCAAGGCAACCTATATGGATCATCTATCTGAACTCTGGCCAGTCATTGCTCTTACTTTGCGCTTAGCCCTGGTTACAACCATTTTTCTGCTGGTCGTTGGGACACCGATTGCATGGGCTTTAGCTCGATGCCAATCCAGATGGAAAGAACCATTGGCGGCAATTATTGCTATGCCGTTAGTGTTGCCGCCGACGGCACTTGGTTTCTACTTGTTACTTGCTCTAGGGCCAGACGGACCAGGTGGTTGGATCGCAGAACTGTGGGGTGCGCGCAGTCTTGCCTTCACATTTGCAGGCCTCGTCATTGGTTCAATGGTCTATTCGCTACCGTTTGTTGTGCAACCTATTAGAAATGCGTTTGAAACTATCCGAGAACCAACTCTGGAAGCTGCCCGTACTTTAGGGGCTTCGCCAATTGATATTTTTTTTCGCTTAGCCTTGCCACTTGCAAAGCGCGGCATTCTGACAGGCGCTATACTCGCGTTTGCACATACAGTTGGTGAATTCGGTGTCATCCTTATGATTGGCGGAGATATTCCTGGAGAAACTCGCGTTGCTTCAGTCGCGTTGTATGATTTCGTCGAGACGTTGGAATGGGGCAAAGCCCATATCCTAGCTGCTGGAATGATAATATTTGCGTTCCTTGTTGTACTTACGGCACTCCTGCTTGGAAACAGCCAGCGGGAATCAATAAATTGAAGCCGGACTGCATTACAGCTCATTTCAAAGGATTAGTTGGCACCTTTTACGTTGACGCCAAGTTTGAAATACCGTTGCTTGGTGTGACAGCTCTATTTGGGCCATCTGGTTCGGGAAAAACCACGATACTCCGCTGCATAGCTGGGCTGACAAGGCTACAGGGTGAACTCAAGGTTGGATCTTGGACTTGGCAGGATTCCAAACAATTCACACCTACCCACCTCCGCTCGATTGGATACGCATTTCAGCACGCCGAGCTATTCCCGCATCTTACTGTAGCAGGCAATTTAGCTTTCGCAGGGAAGTATTCTGATCGACGGCAGGGTCATAGATTGAGAATAAACAGCGCTGACATTGTAGCACTTTTAGGACTGGAACCTTTACTGAACAGGCAGCCAAATAAGCTCTCAGGAGGGGAACGCCAGCGCGTAAGCATTGCTCGCGCCCTGCTCTCTCAACCTCGCATCCTGCTTATGGACGAACCCCTTGCCAGTCTTGACCAAGCTGCAAAGGAAGAAATTTTACCCTACATCGAAAGCCTTAACAGAACCTCAGGCATTCCGGTCATATATGTCAGCCACGATATTGGTGAGGTCGCACGCCTCGCTGATCGAGTCCTTCAAATATCTGAAGGCCAGGTTGTAGGCATGGGGCCGATAGGTGAAATGATAGAACGTCTTGGCTTAGATGCTGGTGTTCCCGCATTTGAAGAAAGTGCGCTTCTAAAGGGTCGAATCGCCAGTCATGACCAAACCAATCGAATAACGCAAATTGATCTTTCCCCTGGCGAATTGGCGGCGCCAAACATCAACCTTCCAGTAGGGCAAGAAGTGCGCGTCAGAGTCCGTGCCCGTGACGTTGCCGTTGCGCTAGAACGACCTCGTGCAATTAGCATTCGAAACATACTCTCAGCGACAGTGGCAGAGTGCGTTGCCCAGGAAAATATGGGCTCTGCAGATATTATTTTAGATATTGGCGACCAGCGCCTTCGGGCTCGAATAACGCTTGCTTCTCTTTCCGACCTGAATTTACAGCCAGGACAGCAAGTCTACGCCTTAATCAAAAGTGTAACGTTTGATGGACGTTAGTTTTCGCTGAGGAAATTGGTCAAGCGGTCCATAGCTTTGGTCAACCTCTCAGGTGAAGAGGCAAAGCAAAGACGGATCCATCCCTCTCCCTCTGGTCCAAAGGCACTACCAGGAGCCACGCCAACCTTAGTGGCTTGATATAGCTGCTTCGCCCAATTCAAACTGTTGTCCATCCCTTCCACCTGAAAGAAGGCGTAGAAGGCTGCTTTAGGCATCGACGCTGCTACACGAGGGTGCTCCAACAGTGCGGACATGACGATGTCTCTCCCTTGGCGGCACCTTTCGCGAATGTCACTGACGAGCCCTTCTCCCTCGGAAACGGCCACTAACGCCGCCTTCTGGAGAAATGGAGGAACAGAACTAATGCTGTATTCGATTAGTTCGGTGAAAGCATGACTTAGCCAAGCAGGGTGGGTCAGCCATCCCACCCGCCAACCGGTCATAGCCCAACTTTTTGAGAAGCTGTTCACCACGATCACGGCATCATCTGGCTCAGCTATGTCTAAGAACGACGGCGCCACCGTTCTTTCGTAGACTAAGCGAGCGTAGACCTCATCTGACATTATCCATATGCCACGCCTTCGAGCGTAGTCCAAAATTTCTTGCTGTTGAGTTGACTCCATCATCCAACCCGTTGGATTCCCAGGTGAATTGATGAAAATCAAACGAGTAGAGTCATCACAAGCCGCAAAAAGCGTTTCGAGGTTTAAGCGCCATACACCGTTCTCGGCTTCCAGAGCTACAACGCGCGTCTCTGCGCCAGTAAATTCAGCTGTCGCCTGTGCATTTGGCCAAAGAGGACCAACGAGCACACAGTTATCTCCACTCTGCAAAATCGCTTGCATAGCAGTGAGGATTCCATGCATGCCTGAAGCCGTAACCGTTACCCGTTCTGGGTCTATTCTTTGGTCGTAGAGATGGCTCATGTAGCTCGAGAGCGCCTCTCTTAGCTCTGGTAACCCCCGTTTATGACTATAAAAAGTCTCTCCTGCGAGCATTGCTTTGTGCGCTGCGTCGCAGATGAAGCTTGGCGTAGGAACATCACCTTCGCCATACCACAAGGGTATAGCATCCTTGTCACCCAAGCCTAGACGCGCCACTTCCCCTATTAATTGTGGCGTTGCATTGGCAACTAGCGCACGAATACGTGCAAGGCCAGGCGCATCGACTGGCCCCCTAATCGACTGCATCAATCGCTCCTGATCAGGGAGTGGCTATAGGCGATATTAGCTGCGGTAGCTGGGGTCCTGACGATCTAGCCCACGCAGAAGCCCAGGCCATGCACGTTCCCCCTTAGGCTCTGGCCCAGGGGCACCAAATTTGGCTAGGCTGGCCAGCGCATCATCATCAGGAACAATGTACTTCTTACCAGAAGCCAATACATCTACCTGAATTTTGCAGCTCATTTCCATGTAATAGAGAAAATGGAATGCCTCGGCCGCAGAACGACCACAGGCAAGCAAGCCATGATTGCGCAGCACCATCAGGTACTTATCACCAATATCACTTTGGAGGCGGTCGCACTCATCTTGATCAGAAGTTACCTGGGCATAGTCATGATAAGCAACCTGGTCGAGGATGATATTCGAATGTTGCGATAGTGGCAGAAGCCCACACTCCATAGCGGAGACTGCTGTGCCTGCTCGAGAATGAGTATGCAGCACAAAGTTGACGTCGGGACGCGCTTTTAAGACAGCTGTGTGAATAAGATGACCAGCCTGATTGTACTCGCCGCCAGGTGGATCAATTACATTGCCATCCCAATCTGCCTTGATCAGCGAAGAGGCCGTTATTTCGTCGAAAAACAGACCATAAGGATTTATGAGGTAGGTGTTTTCCTCTCCGGGAACGCGCGCGGAGATGTGCGTGTAGATTAGATCTGTCCAGCCGTATCTTACAAAAAGGCGATAAAGGGCAGCTAAATCTACTCGGGTCTGCCACTCAGCTTCCGAATACTTTGAATCGACAGCTCTTAGTGCTGGTTGAGCAGGAGGTGTCATAGCTTCTCTCCTTAGAGTTTTTGTTTGATTTCGATAACTTCGCGGGTGCGGGTAACTTTTCCATCCCAAAGACGATCGAACTCCGCAATAAGGGCCTTGATCGCGTCAGATGAAGCGATGGACCGAGCTCGGTCTAGGTCTGGAAATTCATACAAGGCTATATGAACACCCGGAGTCACATCACTCCATCCGCGCTCAGCGCCCTGTGCCTGAAATGCCTTAATTGCATCTGGCAGATGTTCAGTTTCATACCAATGATCAAAGTCGTCACGACTATCTTCGGAGACTTCCGCTCGGACGATAAGATAGGCAGACATTTTTAATTGGCTCCTGACGCTGCAACTCTATTGAAACAGGTGTTGGCTTATCTCGCAATCATCATCAGACATCCGAAACAAGACCAAAAAGGACAGCCGCATTGCTACGGCCCAGTTAAACAAACCTTGGGTCATGTTTCCTTAGAAGAACACGAAAGTGACTAGTACAAAGCATGGCACCAAAATTAACCCAGACCAAGCCATATATCCAAAGAAGCTCGGCATCCGAACGCCACCTTCTTCCGCAATTGCCCTAACCATAAAGTTTGGCGCATTTCCGATATAAGTATTTGCACCCATAAAGACCGCGCCAGCGGAAATTGCGAGTAAGGTTTGGCCCATCGGCCCCATCAACATCTGCGGATCACCGCCAGCAGTATTAAAGAACACCAGATATGTTGGGGCGTTATCGAGGAAACTTGATAGAATACCGGTCAACCAAAAGTACATCTGGTTTATCGGCTCACCTTCCGGCGTCGACACCATGGAGACGACTCCCCCGAGAGCGCCAGAGGTGCCTGCCTTAAGAATTGCAATAGCTGGCACAATCGTCAGGAAAATACCTATAAAGAGCTTCCCAACTTCCATGATCGGAAACCACGTAAAACCGTTTGCTGTTCGGTTCTCCATCGGCGTGATTTTCCACGAAAGGAAAGCAATCAAAAGCAACAAAATGTCTCTAGCGATATTCTGCAGTTCCCAATGAACGTGGTAAATTACCAATTCAAGATGCGGCTTCCAAATTCCACTCATAAGAACAGCGGCAACGATCCCGGCAAGAAGCAAAAAGTTCAACTTACCATCTATGCCAATCGCCTCATGAGCTTCACTGGGATCTGGTTCGGGAATACCCCCTTCTTTCTTCACCAATGCTGAATCGACGACAAAATAAAGTGCCAAAAGTATTACAGAAAGCATTAACATCGGCGCAAACATATGAGTAGTTGGCCAGAAGAATTCCACCCCCTTGAGGAACCCCAAAAACAGCGGAGGATCTCCAAGAGGGGTTAGTGACCCACCAATGTTTGCAACCAAGAAAATAAAGAAAACGATCGTGTGGACACGATATTTACGTTTTTCGTTTGCACGCATCAAAGGTCGAATCAGCAGCATTGCTGCGCCGGTTGTACCCATCCAACTTGCCAATACGGTTCCAATTAAAAGGAAACCAGTATTAAGAATCGGCGTTCCTACTAATCGTCCGCGTACACGGACGCCTCCGGCCACGGTGAAGAGTGACAGCAACAAGATAATGAAAGGAATGTATTCTAGGAGGAGAACATGAATAACTTCGAAAATCGCTATCGATGCGCCGAAAACAACTGTGAAAGGAATTAGAAAAGCCGCTGCCCAAAAAGCCGAAATTTTTCCAAAATGATGGTGCCAAAAGTCTGGAGCAACCAGGGGAAAGACAGCGATCGAAAGCAGAATGCCAGCAAAAGGAACTACCCATAACAGTCCTAACTGACCACCGTCCAAATGTGGCGCGCCCGCACCCGCCGCCAACGCGGGGGCTGCGGTCAGTAAACCCGCTAGGGCTGCAAGCGCTCCTAAAATCCGCAATTTCATTATCATCCCCTGCAATTCGACGGCTGCACGTTCTCTAACCTTTGAATCCTAATCGGCGGCCAGAGTATGCCTAAGCACTTGCGTGCCGCCAAGATCTGTCAACATAAAACCGAATTTAATAAGCGATCAACCAACATTGAAACAGTTCAGCGGCAACTCTATGCTCCAACCTTTGAGCCATGGTGCCCGTTGGGGCCTATCTGTCAGTGCTGATATTCAAGGGTGTAAACAATGGAAATGCAGGGTGAAGCGCTAATTCAAGCGCCTAAGCAGGTTGTTTGGGATGCATTGAATGATCCAACGGTGTTGAAGGAAGCAATCCCGGGCTGTGAAGAGCTAACCCAGGATGGGGAAGATGGGTTTGCTGCAAAAGTGAGAGCAAAAGTAGGACCGGTTAGTGCTCGCTTTGCTGGCAAAGTGCAGCTTTCCGATATTGATCCTCCCAACGCTTACCGCATCCATGGCGAAGGTTCTGGCGGAGCGGCTGGTTTTGCTAAAGGGGGCGCCTTTGTAAATCTAGAAGATGATGGAAATGGTGGAACTCTTCTAAAATACAATGTTGAAGCCAACGTGGGTGGAAAATTAGCCCAAATTGGATCACGCCTTATTGATGGTGCTGCCCGCAAACTTGCTGATGAATTTTTTGATAATTTTGCCAAGATTGCGACAGCTCGAGCAGGGCTATCCAAGCCTGAGAACGAAAAAGGTTCTAATGAGCAACCTGCTGAAGACGATGAGTCTTCAAAGGTGGCAACCTCGGTATCAGAAGATCCATCGGCTAGTGAAAAAGGCGAAGATGGTCAGACCGGCAATCAAGGGACAGAAAGCAACAAAGGCATTCCACTTTGGATTTGGCTCTCCGGATTGGCGGTTGTCCTGGTGGGACTACTTTACGTTTTGTCTTGACAATCCCTTCCTAGTTGACCTCTCGGCCCAGGCGTTAGATGCTTCATCATTAGCTGAAGCAGAATCATAATCTGCTCAGGTTTTATTTGGGGAGATTGCGATGCCGAGCGTATCGATGACTATCAACGGCAAGAAAGTTTTGGGCGAAGTAGAAGCACGCACTTTGCTCGTCGATTTTATCCGTGAGGATCAGAGGCTTACCGGCACCCATGTGGGTTGTGACACCAGTCAATGTGGGGCCTGTGTCATTCATATAAATGGAGAGGCAGTTAAATCCTGCACAATGCTTGCCGTTCAGGCCAATGGCGCAGAAATAACTACCATTGAAGGCCTCGCTAATGGCGATGAACTGCACCCAATGCAGGAAGCTTTCCGTGACAACCACGGTCTCCAATGCGGTTTCTGCACACCAGGAATGATCATGAGTGCAGTTGCGCTTGCAAAACGGAATTCAGCCCCTTCGGAGAAGGAGGTCCGCCAGTACCTGGAGGGCAACCTTTGCCGCTGCACGGGCTATCATAACATCGTCAAATCAGTGATCGCTGGCGCGCGAGCAATGTCCTAAAGCGGCTAAAAAAAAGAAAAGCCAAAAGAGCGATCACAAAGGGAGGAAATCAGACAATGCCAAGAGATGA
>Ga0222714_10002530_pt1 | contig 19229 bp, 17 predicted proteins | sample C33_3DmetaG_FD_165048 | JGI IMG/M metagenome (GOLD analysis project Ga0222714, IMG submission 165048) | Estuarine water microbial communities from San Francisco Bay, California, United States - C33_3D | ecosystem: Environmental > Aquatic > Marine > Unclassified | place: USA: California...
TCTCTTTTAATTATTTTTTTTGAATCTGTTTCTCTTTTTTTTTTTAAATCTTGTATTTGTTTTATTTTTTTTTCATATAATTCGCATAAATTTTTTTTATAGTTTATAATATTACCAGGAATTTGTATTTTTCCTTTTACATTATTTAAAACAGAATCATCCATTTATTATAATAATATAATATATTATTATAAATATTATATTTTAAATAATATAATAATATAATATAATATAATGTCCTCACAACAACAGCAAGCTCCACAACTACAACAAGAGCAAACACAACAACGGCAATCACAACAACGGCGGCCGTCAGTAGAAAAACAATCAGAAAATTATACAACAGATATACAAATTATAGATATTATAGCTAAAATAATGGCTGATAAAACTGTACCTATTGAAATAAAAAATAAAAAAATTGGAGATGAAAAGATAAAAATGGCTCAATCACTTATAAAGCCGAATATGAAAAATATATCTAAATATATTAAGACAGAGAAAACCAACGGAATAACTTATTATTATTTAGATATGTCTGATGGAAAAGATAAACCAAAAAAGACTATCGCATTTGACACAAAGTCTCAGGCAGAAGAAGCATTTAAACAAGTTATAATTGCTCACGCAAAAAAAGTAACAGAGGAAACATTTACGAGATGTAAAGAAAAATTAGGTAATACCCCTGAATATTTAATAAAGCATGAACTTCAGGCTAAAAAAGAGGAAATTTATAAACAAGAAGCTGAACTTAGGTTTCAACAAACTCAATTACTATCCCAAAAACAAAGTATTGATAAACAACTTATTGATTCAACCACGGAATTACAATCAAAAATAAATCTATATAATTCATCAACCCAAAGAACATTTGATGCAGCAAAAACCAGATTAAAGATGACAGAATCAGAATTAAAGACAGAAATAAAGAGTCAAAATGATAAGAATCTAGTTGACGCACAACGAAATACAACAGAAGCCATTAAGAAAACTGGGGAATTAATTGATAAAACAATGCGCGAAGCACATGATATGACTATTGCTGCCAATGTTCAAAATCGTGAAGCAATAACAAGCGCCATTGGGGAAACTGGGAGATTGATTCAGATTTCAGCAGAAGATGCTAAGAAGGCAGCAGAAAATGCTAGTAAGTCCGGGGAAGCCATTAAATTCGCTCTTGATAAGGTAAATGAAGATATTAAGAAGGGAGCATCGGATGCCATGACCGCTGCCGCAGAGGCTAAGAATTTATCAGAAAAACAACTAGATAAACAAAAAGAAATAAATGCCGCGGTAACTGCTATGAATGAAGCGGTTGTTGCTGCGTCAGATAAAGCAGAGAAAGGTGTTACAATGCTTCGGGGCGAAATAGAAAAAGTTGGTTCTGAATTAAGAGATATAAAAGAATTATTAGGAAACAAATTAGATACTCTTGCTGAAGCATTTAAAACAGATAAAACGGTTGAAATAACACCGGATATTTTAAATGGTATTTTTGATAATTTTTTGACGTGTTCAGCTGGGTTTCCATGGATGATGAAAAAAGAATATTATAGTTATCCCCTCCACCACACCGACAATGAAACACTTGACCAACTGGAAGACATTTATAGTAGAAATTTTAGTAGAACTTATACAACCCCTTCTTCTAAAGATTATTTACAGTGCGCAGGGGCCTACAATAATGGAGAGGGGCGACATAAATTATCTTTATATGATTTTAACACTATGCTTAAAATGAACGGTCTTCCTCAAATTGATTGGTCAGACCCTAATAGGAATAATGGAGTGTACTCTAGATTTGGTGCTGTTGCTAGTGAATCATATATAAGATAAGAGTGAAATTTGATTTATAATTAAAATTTTAAAAATTTAATTATATTTTTATTCTTCTGCCCGAAATGCTGTATTTAATGACGACATTAACAACGCCTCTGGAAGAGTATTTACATAAGTAATCACATCTGTTTTCGTAATAATTTTTCCTCTGCCCATTCCCTTTTTCTTATAAATTTCATGAAGATTAAACATATGCGTCCGAAACTTTTCTTCAAACTCAACTAAAGGGTTACTTTTTTTAATATAACAATTAATATAACGTGTGTGTAATTCTTCTGTAAATGTGTGAATTTGTTTCTTGAATTTATTAAATTCGGGTAATGCTTCCGGGTAATAGCGCAAATAAGCGGCGACTTTACCTTGTTTACGTAATTCCAAATACCTATATTGGAGTTTCGGTTGATTTCCGCGCAACCCTTTCACAAACTCATAATTCGGGTTACGAATTTTCGTGCGCGAGCCAGAAGCACTATGATAAATCATAATGCCAGCAACTTGATAATCTTCATTCATTACTGAAATGAGCGCTTCCAAATCATCATAGGTTGTAAAATTATAAGGTTTTGGTGTTTGAATGGTTGTGTCTTTTAAAAAGTAAGATTCCTCTTCTTCATGTAATTTTGTAATTGTATAATTCTCATTGTTAATACGATATGACGAGATTAAATATAATTTCATTTCATTAATAGGCACAACTATTCGGTTTCGTGGATGCTGAAATACAAAAGAATAACAATTTTCTTTTGGAAGTGAAGTATAATCAAACCCAATCTCTTTACAAACTTCAAAGAACATATAGCGGAATGAGTATTCTTCTTTATATTCACTATTATTGAAGAATAAGCATTTCGCTCCAAAAGTGCTTTTAGATGAAATTTCCCATACTTTTGTATATTTATCATAAAACAAATTAATCATAGTACCATCAACAATTTCTTCAGCATAGCATTCCGATGGTGGATATAGGGACATAAATTGCCCTTCGCAAATAGATTTAGGAGGCGAAAAGGCCAAAATATTTCCGTTTGAATGGACAACTGAACGAAACAATCCACTGGTTCTAACCAACTCAGGCGTAACTTTTGATTTATCATATTTTAAAATATTATATTCTTCCTCCCCATCTAACCAGCATTTATTAGTAAGTTTTAGTAGATTTAAAATATTTTTACCGCTATTATCATCGCATGCGTTATAAGGTTTTTTTATAAATGCAGGTAAATCATATCCGCCGGCTTTAATGCCAAAATTATAAACTATATTCGCCATTTTATTTATTATATTTAAGAGTTAATCTTTAAATTTTATTAATTAATCAATTTTCGTAAATTATAAAAATTTCTACTATAAATATAAGGTAATGAATGAACAAGAAATTACTGAAGAAAATGTTATAATTAATATACAATTGGGTGATTTTATAGAACTAGATGCTCCATCAGACCCTGATATTCATAATCATACTTATTACATTAAATTTTTAGATAATGAAAAAGTTGTATTACTAGAAGAGTCTGGGGAAGAAATAATATTAAAAATGGATGAAAATGGAAAACTGTTTAATGAATCAATTATAGGCATAAATATTCTTAATCGGGCTGATGCTCCAGGTTATGCCGTTCAAAATAATCTTATAACCGGAACATGGGTAGACATATATTTTAAAGGAGATATTCCGCTTGTTATAACTGGAAAAATAACTAATGTAGAAGAAGATATGATTGAGATTACTACTTTTCCAACGAAAGATGTTTTATTTATAGATTTTGGTTATAAAGGAATACCGGATGATTTGAATATTGAAAAAATAAATCTAAGAAGTGAACCAGCAGAATCAATAAAAGAAATGCCAAGCTCCGAAGCATCAAGCGCTGAAGATCAAGGCACAGCAATCCCAGCAAGCGTAGCAGTCCCAGCAAGCGTAGCAGGACCCTCTATTGGACAACAAATGGGCAATCTAGAAGAATTAGGTGATATTGAAGATGAATACGCATTAGAAATAGATGAACCTTCGCGCGAAGAGATTAAGAAACTAATTTTTAGGGCCGATCAGATTATTTTTGGAGATGAAGAACTGGAATTATCTCTTGTAGTTGATTTACCTGAATCACAACAACGCTTTGGTATTGAAAAACAAACACAAGACCTTTTAGACGATATGTTATCAACCGTGCCGAATATACAGCGAACACCCGCGGTATTAAATAATATTCATCAAATGATAGATAGATATAAACAATTACGCAATTTATATTCCAAATTTGATGAAAATGGAAATGCGAATATGCCTGATATTAAAGGCGCTGATTATAAACCGTTGGTTGAAATATTATCTAAATTTGAGCAGAAATTACATTGGATTTTGCCGGTAGTAAAAACAAATAAAAAACTATACATAGACGACGGCGAAGAAGAAGAAAATGATGATAATATAACTGTTTTAGAATTGTCTGATGTAAGGAATAAAGAAGAAGAAATTATAAAAATATACCAGGAAGGAGGTATTCCTGATGGAGAGAATAAGTATGTATATTTAATGCGTGAATTAAATTCATATTCTATTCCATTTTTAAATCCATCGAATACAGAAAATGATTTAACTATACAAAAAGTAAATGTAAATATTAACGCGATTGCTGACAATTTAGATGATTTTAATTCTTCCGTGGTTAAATTTAAAAAGGGAAAGAGAGAAGACATGAATCAAACCAATATTGTTAGTAAACGTTTTTTTGCGCAAGAATATACAACCGGTTTATCTTATATAGAAAGTGTTAAAACCAGGGGAACGGGTGAAGTTAATACAAGAAAACCAATTACTTCAAATGATACAATTACTGTAAAATCATATTTAACTTTGCCAGAAGTCACCGTTAGATTTTCGCGCGTTAATCTACCAGGAACCGATATATTAATTAAATCAAATTTAAATAAACATTTTATACAGTACTGGAATTTTTTAAATAATAATACTAGGTATTCTTCTAGAGTTGTAGATGATTTGGATAAACCGTTGGAATATAAAGACGACCTTTTTGTAAATGATATAAAAGAATATATCCTAGATGAGTCCTTATTAGATGCGCCGGATAAATATAAAAGATACTTGAAAACAATCATACCAAAAACTCGGGTCTTATTCAATATTATGAAGCCGTATATTACTGGTAAATTATCCGTTCATGAAGTATTATCGTACTTAGAACCATTTATGATTTATCATAAGGATTTATCTTTTATGCAATATCAAGAAATAACTGAATTTATAAAAAATAAAATAACAGATTTTAAGAAAAATTATATATCATTGTCTAGAAAGTTTTCCACCATAAACGCAAAATCAAATAAGTCTATTAAAAATTTAAATAGTTATTTAAATGATTTATTCATATTGAATGAACCTTTTAGAAAAGATTTGCTTGTAGGTTTTTATGGATTTGATAGTCCGGCGCCAGATATGAGTATTTCGGAGTTTATGAAAAAAATAGAAGCAATTGATAATGGAAGACTCTTTAACGCTGCATTAACGATTTTAAACCTACAATTAATTTCGCTGGTTTCAACTGATGCTGTTATAGAAGATATGAAAATGTATATAGAAGAGGCCAATGATGATTTATCTAATCCTAGAATTAATATATGTAATCAATATAAAAATATAGCAAAACGTTATTTGGCGATTGATGAATTAGAAGATGATAATTTTAAGGATATATATTTTGATAAAAAATATGATACCACGTTTTATTCAATTTATACTGATGAATATAAAGATAAACTTACATCATCCTCTGTGTCGCAACAAGAAGACAAATTGGCTAATATTTTAATAAAAAAAAATGGACTTACTCAGGAGAACGCAAAAAGAGAAGCAAAATCTATGATATTAGGAAAACGTCTGGTTGAAAATGGCGATTTTGCCATATTGGATATGCTTGACCAAGGCAATCCAGAAATTATATATTATGTGCGGGATAATAATGAATGGAAATTAATGCCGGAAGGACACAATAATCAAATTATAGATGATAAGAGCAAATCTATATGTAATTTTCAAGAGAACTGTATTGAAAGCGCAAAGACGAACGATTGTAACAATGGAAATCTTGAAGTAGAAATGTTAAAAAATAAAAATATGACCCAGATGATAAATGAATTTGATAATACTTTAAAAATGAATAAAACAGAAATACAAGATAAAGCATGGAATGAATATGATTTATGTTCAAGTCGGATTAAACCTTTAATTAATGTCGCCAATTTAAAGAGATTTGTATATGAAAATCAGAAATATTTATTAGGGCATACCGCAGTTACAATAGATAAAATTGTTTCGCCTCATGCTCCATTAAGAGATTTAATACTTGGACAATCTGATTTTTCTAAGCGAAATCAATACATATGTGAATTTGTTTTGAATTTTACGCGTGAGCCGGCCTTAGATGCTAAAGGCGAAGATAAATATTGGTTATATTGTATAAATACGCACACTAAATTATTGCCAATATTCATCTATCAATTGGCTAATGTTTTTCTTAAAAAGGGTGATTATAAAAAGGAGATTGACCGTATCTGTGCCGAACAGGGAACCATGAGTGATGACGGTGATTCGTGGGTGGATAAATATAGTGGAGAGACTATATGTAAAATAAATTGGTCTATCCCCGAAGAATTTGCCGGCGAAGGCGCACGTAATATTTCACTTTCTACTATTGAAGCGGATTTGGGCGATGCTATTACACAAGAAAAGAAAACGCAATCTGAATTTGAAAATCCTGAAGCGATTAAAATATCAAAAGTCATTAACACCATGAGTAGTTATATGGGGATTAATCTTGATGCGAAAAAAGAGTTTATAATAAGAAATGTTATGCGTCAACAATCTACTATAATTCCGAATAAGGAAGCCTATGAAAAAGCTATCAATACCGCAAGTTCAGAGAAGAAAAAGAAAATTAAAGCCTATGATGATTTTTACAATGAATCCTTAATGTTATTAATTTTATCTTATTATTTAGTGGCTATACAGATAAGCATTCCGGCCATAAAAACGAGAAAAACTCACCCGGGTTGTATAAAATCTTTTACAGGATTTCCTTTAGATGGGAGTGAAGATACCTCGGCCATTATGTATATTGCGTGCGTAGCTAGTAAAATGGAAAAACGGTCTATTGTCCCGTGGTCGGGTATTGCAGGATTCAAAGATAAAGATTTATTTATTAGAATTCAAGGTCTTATTACTAGATTTATTTTAAAGGATAGTGAAGTACAAGAAGGAATAAAGGAAAAATTAAACTATTTATTAATAAATAAAGAAGAAGATATACCCGAAGAACACAATATACTTCGATGGAATAATTTTCTCCCGCAATTGCGTCCGTTTAAATTGAAAACATTACAGGATATCTCTGCCCAGTTTAAAGACCAATTAATACAAACCATGCGTGAAAAAAATAAAAAACAAGATGAAATGATATTAAGTATTAAATCAAAAATAATTTTTTATTCATTGGGCATACAAGAACTAATTCAGAAAACCGTCCATAAAAAGAACGCCATTCTAACCAATGCGAATTTTGAACCTTTCTTAGAAAATGCGTGTTGCGATAATGAAGAAATTAATGCGCTTAAATATTTTATTAAAGAACAACCCGATATTGCCTCGTATAATAAGTCGGTTAAGATATTAGGTAATTTAATTGATGATTTAACGCGTATGGGTAAAGCCGGAATTATGTATGACCCAAAAGATACAAAAAGAGAATTTTTAAAACTTCCGGAAGCTTTCTCTGAAGAAACAATCTATCGGGCTTTTATTGTTTTTTGTAAATATAATAATGACTTACCGATAAGTGAAGAATTAAGAGCAATCTGTTTGAATAAACCAGATAATTATGATAAAAATGATACGATTGAAGAAAGTATAAGGAAACTTAAACGCGATGGTAAATTGTATACAACTGAATCACTTGACCAACTTCTAACTCTAGTCAATCGAGATAATATGGTAAAAATAAAAATAAATACACCGATTAATAATCTTAGTATTGATGTATTAAAACATATTATTTCCTCCATGAATGAACGCGAATCTGAACATGTGCCGAAAGTCTTTCGTGATAAATTTATGAATATACTTACTCAAGATGAGACGGATGGTTTATTTCAAGATACGGCAGAAATGAGAGAATTAAAGAATTATCTAAGTTCTGCTAATGAAAAAATGAAAGGAGATATTATTGAATGTGTAAGAGCATCCTCAAAAATTAAAGGTTCTGATTTACAAACATTCACGGAAAATCTTGAGAACATAACTACTTTGAGAGAAACTGGTAATAATACTTTTATGGAAAACGCAGATGAGACTATTTATAAAATGGTTGGGTTTATAAAGAATGCGATAAGAGATATGGTTAGTGTTTTTCCTAATATGATACTTAATAAAGTAGATTACTCCACTGTAAATATACCGAAACATTGGGCACTATCGCAAGTTCATGAAACCGATTTAAAAACAAACATTAATTCACATTATTCGGTTTTATACAAATTATACGATGACCCTGATATAGTGGTTATTATGCGAAAATTAATGAATTTATCCAAGGATATTGAACTCTTGGCGAATAATACATTTTTTAATACACCGCTTAATTTGGGTGACCAAAAATATATGTATTCTATTTTTGACAGACGTCTTACGATGATGCTTTTTAAATTTTATTTATATACTATATTAACTACTCTTATTTCTCTCCGGGACGATTCGGACGTAGCTTTAAAAAATGTTTACAAGGCGGTTGATGCGAGAATTTCTAATATAGATGATGAATTAATGTCTATACAACATGCGTCGGATTTAGCAACGGGTAATTTGTCAGAATTAGAAATTGTAATGGGCGATAAGAAAGAATTAAGTGATAAAATAGCTATGATATTAACTTCTTTTATGTCGGTTGTTGATGTTGATAAAAAGGCGATTGATTTTAATTATAAGATTTTAATGGAAAGAATTTTACGGTCAAAGGAAAGAGAAAAGGATGTTATTACTGAAAATTTTAAAAAAATGACAGACGAAACACGACAAGTTCAGGATTTAATAAAAAATCATCGTTTGGAGCAATGGAATAAAGGTATGCAGAAAGGATTATTCCGCTATGAAAAAGATACCTATGATGATGAACGAGCAGAACAAGATAGACTGAGTAAAATTGATATGATGCTTAAACAAAAAAATCAGGAGACGACCGATACTTCCGTATTGGAAATGACTGAACAGCAATTAGCCGATGAGGAGATGGACAGGGAAAATGACCAGATTGATTATATGGGCGAAGACGCTGATTTTGAGGAGATGGGTATGGACGGCGACGAGATGTATTAAATATATTTTAATATAATTCCATTTTTAATTTTTATTTTTAATATTAATCAAATATGTATTTTTATATTTAATTAATATTTGATTTGATTTGTTTATATTAAATCAAAAAATTGAAACGCTATTATATACTATATATAGGTTATTAACCAATACAACAACAAAATGAATAGTACAATGTTTCAAAGCGAAGAAGAACGAATTGCGCATGACCCACAGGTAAGCGAAGCAAATGTAAGCGAAGAAGAACGATTTGTTTATGACCCGAAAGTTCATGAAAAATATGAAGATTATGAAGATTGGGTTCATGAACAGAATATGGACGCAGAATTTGATATGGTAGATTACCATACCAACAAAAACCGAAAAATGGCGCAGAATGTTCGGGACAAGAAGTTGACAAAGCCAAAACAAGACCAACCTCAAAAAGAATTGTATATGCAAAAGATAAAAGAAATGGCGGCGGCTAAGAAGTTAAAAAATCAAAAAACAAAGGAGCGAAGGACCGAGGATAAACTGCGAGTTTTAGAGCGCAAGGACAAGCAAGATGTGAAAGATATTGGCCTTGATGAAAATCAATACGATAAAGATAATTGCGGAGAAGTTAATTCGTGGTTGGTGAAAGAAAATTGGGATGACGGTTTATGGGATGATTAATGTAGTGATATAATTTGTAGTAATATTACTTAATAATTTATAATAAAAATATATAAAAATATTTATCTTATTTTTTATTATAAATTTTATTTTTATAAAATTCTATATCAGTTAATTTAATATGTGATTGATATCGTAAAATATGATGAATGTATATATCTTGATCAACATCATCTTTTGCGTAAATATCGTTTGGAGCACAAAAATATTTTGCGCAAAATTCACTAGTTAATGTTTGTGTTGTTAAAATATCAATTAAATTTAAATTATCAATATTATCTTCAATTATATCAAGAGGATATTTATTTTTACGTAAATCTTCATTTGTCAATAATATGTATTTGTACATTATTACATTATTTAAACAGAATAAGTTTAAATAATTTTTATATGTATTTATGATAAACATTTTTATAAAGAAAAATAGAAATAAGAGGCATTAAAATATCAAAATATAACACCCATCCAGTATTTCCTGGAGAAATATTTCCTTCTTTTAAATAAGAATGAATATGCCCAACGCTATTTCCCCATCCCCAAATACTGGTGGCTATAATAGTGGAAATTATGAATTCTTTCCGATAAAAAAAAGTGAGTAATGATAGTATACCAAATGCTATATTTGCAATTCCTATTTCAAACTGAAATTCAGGCGCTACTTTCCAACCAATATTTTTTGATACTATTGACGGGAAGAAAATATGACCGATTCCGCCAAAAATCATTGAAATGCCGGTTGAAACAAGATATGCTATTAAAGCCCTCTCCCTAGTCATGCCATTCCCCTGAAAATAAGCAACAGTAAATGTAATTATTAGAGAAATGATTAAAATAATAATAGGCAAACTAATCATTTATATATAATAATATAATAATGTAGTATATTTATTAACACTCATCACAATCAGTTGAAAACCAGCAATCATGTGAGCCATAGCCTGGATTCTGACATCCCCAATTACCGTTTCCTAAATTTGTACAACCATTCTTACATACATTTCCTTCGTATAAATGCCATGGACTATACCAAGTATAACCATGATTTCCATATTTATGCGAAGGATGACTCATATAATTGATATTTCCTCTTCCATAATAAAGCCTACCATGTCTACCTGCATGTCTGCCTGCGTGTCTACCTGCGTGTCTACCATGATAACCTTCTATTAAATTATTAAAATAAATAAATGTTGTTACAGCAATAACTAATAAAATTAATGATGTCCAGTGTAATCGTTTCATATATTTTTATAAATATAATATAATATATAATTATATTATAATTTATATATAGTTATGTTTATAAATTTAGTACGCAGAAATGTTACTATGTTTTCTATATTATTGTTTCTTTTTTTTTACATAATAATAATTGCCTACAAACCAAATTTTATATACAATAAAGATGGGAGTTTAAGAACATTTGGTCTCGGATTTAGTAAAAAAACTGTATTTCCGGCCTGGTTTTTAGCGATATTTCTATCAATCATGTCTTATTTTATTGTTTTTTATTATGTGTCATCGCCCAGGATTTAATATAAAATTACTTATTAAAATATTATCTATTCGCTTGTAGAATAAACGCGTGGTGGAGCACCGTTTGCGATAGCTTCTGCATTTATTTTTTCTTGTTCTTGATACTCTTTATGCCGCTGTTTAATGTCTTTTACACTTTGAGTACAACCTTTATTCGCCAGGTAATTGTATCCAACAGAAGTAACCAGTGTTCCAGTTAACATATACCATATATATTCGGCCACAATATCCTTTAATCTGATGAAATCAAATAACCTCTTTTTAATTTCAACATTATTTTTTACATTGGGTTTAAATGAAGGCGACATATTTATCCAAAAATTATCAAAATTTTCTTGTGTTATTTCATTTACTAGCAGAGACCTATCGTTATAAATATGTTCTAAAGCTTCCGCCATTGCGCCCATATTTTCTCCTTTTAATTCTTCTGGATTAATTTTTGCCTTGAATATATCATTTAGTAAATTATTTATACCGAATAATTTAGTAATTCCATAGCCAATCGTATTTGAAAAAGGCGACAGCCAACCCGGAAAAACCATAAGCACCAAATTAAGCATACCAAATATTAAGAACCAGGGAATAATTGTAATAAACATAGCGGACCCCATCTGATTTGTCCCGCACATGGCTTTAGTCAATGATACATTAATAAAAAATTCACCGATAATTAATAATAACATGTATATTCCAAAAAACATCTTACCTTGTTTAGGCTGACCGCTATATTTCACCATAAAATAAACACTAGTAAGTATAAAAAATAAAAACATGGCTGAACTAGGATTAGGCGGGCTATTACTCATTATAGATAATGTGAATAATTTTTTTTGTTATAATAAATGTAATAATATTATAGATGAATAATATTTCACCATCTTTAATAGAACCAGGTGTTCGCTATTTTATCGGCGGAACTCTTAAAGAATGTTATAAATTTAAAGAACGACATATAAATACTTTATTTAATATCGGAATGACGTTTATGTTAATAGTTCTGGTTGCTACAGTTTTAGTTTATAAATATAAAGGACGCCTTACACCAAGCGAATTAGCATTAAAGAATAGAAAAAAACAAGAATATATCGTTTCTAAATTACAACAAATTTCTATACATAAAAAACAAAAAAACTATAATGAAAATATGATAACCGATTTACCTGTTTTTGATAATAGTTTAGTCAATTAATATATTGTTTAATATATTTTTAATACATAAATAAAAATATATCATATTCATAATATATAATAATAATGGATACAGAAATGATAGAAGAAATTAATAAATACTACATTCTTAAAAAAAAATATGAAGATACTGTTACAAATGAGAAAAAAAAATTATTAAAAAATGATTCTTTATCAACGGCTGATAAAAGAGTGAGATTTAAAGAAATGGCATTTAAGTGTATTAATTGTAAACAGAAGGGTGGTACAATTTTTACAAATGATAATAATATTTTAAAGGCAGTTTGTGGAAGCAGCAAACCATGCGACCTTGACATAGAAATAAACAAGGGCAAAATATTACAGTTAAGAGAAATTCTAGACATGGACACAAATTATATAGATGATTTAAAAGAAGATATAATTTCAGTTAAACTAAAATTTTTATTTAAAATTATAGATCAGTCGGAAGCATTAAGCGCTTTTGATTCTCTTACACAACAATTATCTGACCGATCGATTGATCAACAACAATTCATAAAAAAATATAATGATATTGTTGATAATAAAAATAAAGAATTTCAGTTAAAAACATACGTAGATAAGGTTAATTTAGAAATAGATAATATAAAAAAATTAAATAAATTATATCAGACCGAAAAAAAAGAAGCTATTTTAAAAACAATACTAGAAAATTATACTGGGATAATTCAACCGTTGCTTAATGATATACGTGAATTAAAATATAATTTTTTTACAATTGAAGTTGATGAAAAACATAATGTGAATTATTTTATTGCCGAGCCTTACACTATATCGCAATTAGAAATTAAAATTAATTAATTAATTATATAATAAAACATTATTATATATGATATTTCATTATATTTCTCTCAAGGTATTTTTAATAAGCATTGCCGTTGGAATATTATTTGTCTATTTGTCTAACCCTGACCCTACTATTATATATGTCTATCCGACACCCGATAATGTAGGACACATTGAGTATAAAGATAAAGCTGATAATTGTTTTCAGTTTGAAGCAACGGAAGTAAAGTGCCCATCAAACCACTCGCTTATTAAAACAATACCTGTTCAAAAATGAAATGTATTAAAGTGAAATGTATTAAAGTGAAATATATTAAAATGAAATGTATCAAAATGAAATGAATTAAAATGAAATGTATTACACCTTTGGACATTTAAAGCGCCGATTTAAATAGTTTTGGTTCAGAATAAAACTTATAATTTTATTTTTTATCTTTTTATCTTTTTATATATTATAATGAAATATACACAAAGAAGATTTAGAAAAACCTTTTCTAAAAACAAAAAGGTTCGTAAAAGTAAAAATGTAAAATCTAAAAGATATAATAAAACAAAAAAAAATAATAAAACAAAAAAAAATAAATTTTCTAGAGGTGGTTATAAATGGGGGTTTTTTGAAACTGAAGAACACGAATTAATTAGATATTCTCTTATGCCTGATGTTCAAGAAGCACTTGGTAACCATTTTGAAAATGGTAAAAAAATAGGACAAGGAAAGGCATATGAAATTTTACGTTCAATGAGTTATAATTATAACGATATAAATGATTTATTTAAAGAAATAGGTGTATGGGAAAAATTGGAAGGAAGAAGAAGAGGGATATCTTATGAACGAAAACCAGGTCGTGGGTCTTATTCTGGTATGGCAAATAGACAATAATTAATTAAGAATTAATCAACATTTCTATATATATATTAGCAGTAATATGACTTATACGCTTTTGATTGTAGAATCACCAGCAAAATCTAATTTAACCCAATTGCCAGTAGAGATAGGGCATTTAATACAATTAACTACATTATATTTAATTGGTAATCAATTAACCGAGTGGTTGGAATATGTTGAAATTTAAATTATTTATTCTTCAAATAATCGGCGTTTTAAATGTGCGAAGGTGTAAAATGAAATGTATCAAAATGAAATTATCAAAATGAAATGTATTAAAATGAAATGTATTAAATTAAAATTATTTATTATATTATTTTCCGATACTATATTATATCAATAATGATAAAAAATTTATTAAAAAGTATGCATACAAACAATGGTAAATATGCGATTTCAATAATATTAGGATTTGGATTAGCGAGTTTATTTAGAAAGGTTTGTAAGGATAGAAATTGTATTGTTTTTCAAGCACCTTCCTTAGAAGAAATTAAAGAACATACTTATAGTTATAATAATAAATGTTATAAATTTAATGAAAAGTCAATGAAATGTGGTATGGCTGAAAAAGAAGTATCTTTTGCGTAATTTGTTTAATATATTTAATGCGAATAATATATTAAATATGGATAATGGAACGACAAGTATTGATTCACTACCAATCTCGCCGCAAACACAAAATAATATTCAATTAGAAATGAATGAAAATGAGCGTGTAGATAATCCATCACAATATCTTCAAAAATCGCGTGAGGAAGACCCGGCAGTTAATCAGCGAAATTTAAATCAGTTTGTTACTGGCTTACAACAAGCCAGCGCCTCCGGTATGACGAGTTTGCCCTCTAGAGACATTCCGCAAAGCCAAGAACATTTAACACAGGACGCACAAATGCAACCTAATTTTATACCGAGTGATCAGGGTGGAGGTGATTATATATTAAACCACCAAACCAGCGAAGATATTATTAGAGAAAATGCGCGAAGGCAAACTAAAACCGATTCAATTGATGAACTTTATAATGAAATGCAGATACCAATATTAATCGCGGTTCTTTATTTTCTTTTTCAATTGCCGGTCGTAAGAAAAAATATATTTAAATATATTCCGGCACTCTTTCATAAAGATGGAAATTATAATTTATCGGGATATATACTTAATAGTCTAATGTTTTCTGGATTATATTTTCTAATGACAAAGGGAATTAAACATTTTTCATTTTAATACGCTAAAAATTTCATTATTGTATTAATATTAATATATAATAATGAATAATACAGTCCTAATTAAAGAATACACAAAAGCTCTAATTCAAAATGTTGATAAAACGCATTTACCAAAAGAATTAAATTTAATTTTTGATGGAGGTGTTTTTAATTGTGGATTTGCTTCTGGAGTCGGATTATATATAAAAACATTAGAAGAAGCCAAGATAATAAAAATCAATAAAATTTCTGGTTGTAGTGCTGGGTCTTTAATAGCTTTATGGTATATCACTGGTTGTAAAGAATCAGGTATTAAATATTTTGAAAACATGATGCAATCTTTTAAAGAAACTTTAAATTTTATTGAATTAAAAAATAGTTTATCTGTTTTTGTAGATGAATTATTTTTAGATACAATTGTGAATGATAGAGATAGTGCTAATGCTAATGCTAATAAGAAAAATATTGATATTTCAGCATTAGATAATAAATTATTTATTAATTATTACGATACCAGTAAAAATAAAAAGAAGGTTATTTCTAAATTTACGAATAAAGACCATCTAGTTAAATGTATTTTAAGGACATGTCATATTCCATATATAATTGACGGCAACTCTAGATGCGATGAACATTATATTGATGGCATCGTTCCACATATATTTAATGACGGTGAATCACTTTTCATAAAACTTCTGACTTTTAATAAATTGTCTAGGTCATTTATACTAAAATCCGAAGCAAATATACATTTTCGGCTCTTGTCAGGGGTTTCTGACGCCAATGATTTTTTTACAACAGGAAAATCTGATATGTGTTGTTATGTTAGTAAACGCGGATATAATGATATTATTTTATTAAGAGGAAGAGAGATGTCTGCTTATATATTATTTACTCTGTTAGATTCTATGGTTTTAATAAAAAATTCCTTATCACCAGTCATAACAGATTCTTTAATGTATAATGGTATGGTAAATACAAGTAAATGTTTATTAAAAGATATTTTAAAGCGTGTCGTCGCGTAACTTAATTTATACCCTTTAATAATTACATAAATTCAAAATTTAGTTAAATTTTTATTTAATGAGGATGGTTCATTTATTTTAACTTAGTAATATTTTTATTAATATAATAAAAATATTACTAAATTATATATAATATATAATGCTATTTTTAGTTACACCTACATTTTTTTCTAACTTTCTATCACAATCTTACGCAACTATAAATTCAGTTGAGTCAAATGTAGGGGGCAGAATAGGAACAGTTTTAGACCCAGATAAATTAAATGACGCAATTATCAAAATATTTAAACAAAAATTTCCAAATCCTAATATTGTATTTAAGAGATTAAAAGAAACAGAATTTTATACAATTTCTTTAGAGGATGAATCAGATATTGATTTCGCGGAGCTAGAAAAGAAACATGATATTAATCCTGTTTTAACTCTTCGTTTTAATGATATTATGTTTGATGATCAAGAGAATATGGTAATTAATAAAATATTATTTAATCTCAGTAAAACAATAGATAACTATACTCCTTTCACGGATAAAGATTTATATGGTAACGAAGGAGAAAAAATGCAAGAGATTTTTCAGAATGGAAAAAATTTAAGTGGGTATAATTTAAATAATCTTAATTTAACTAACACAAATTACCCTGGCATAAATTTTTCAGGCTCAGATATGAATGAATCGCAATTTGTGAATGCTAAACTTATTGGAGCAAATTTTACTGACGCGGAGTTAAATGCTGCTAATTTTAATAACGCAGATTTACGTGGGTCTGAATTTTCGGTAGCCACTATTATCGGAAAAGCATCATTTGTTGGAGCAGATTTAAAGTTTTCTAATTTTAGTGGAGCCGATTTAACTGGTGCAGATTTATCTGATGCGGACCTTAGACATACGAATTTATCTTCGGTAACATTAACCGACTGTATAATAAATGAAAATACGAAAATTTATGGAGCGTTATTAGATGATGCAATTTATGATGATAATTTTATTGAAGCAAATAGGGAACAATATGAGGATGATATTGAATATGAGGCTAGTGGTGTATCTTATGAATCGGAAGAAAAAATAGATTATAGAATTGAAGATGAATTAGCTGAAAAAGCTGAACAATTGTTGTCAATGCAAGTAGGAAATGAATTAGAAGAGTTGTTGTCAATGCAAGTAGGAAATGAATTAGAAGAGTTAATACTTCCTCCGTTAGTAATTAGTAAAACTGCAAAAATTAATGACATGGATGGTCAAAATTATACATTTGAAGATATTGTATCTTTATTAACACCAAAAATAACTAATATGAAAATCCCGCTTAGTCAAATGATGTTACATCAATGGTACGGTATAGCCTCGCTTGGAAAGACAGCCCTATCTATTTGGCAGCAAGTTGGTGTGAATGAACCTCATATCGGAACAATTTTTAAAAGCAAATCAGTGCCTAATCCAGAAAGTGAAGAAGCAATAGTATATGAAACTGTGCCTGCGTGTATGGCTGTACATGAATTATCACGCATGTTAGATATTGATAACTTATTTAAAACCTTTTTGGATAGTGTAGGTGATGAAGTATTTTCTGACGAATATGACACGCATACGCGAAGAGTGGTTATACATGAAAAAGATAAATTAGAAAAATTTGCGATGATGCTATATAATTTACTATTAACCCTTTTATCAAATCATAATGAAAACGAAACTGCTGATTCGTGGACACATATATATAATGATATTGAAAAACGAAAACAATTAATAAAACATGCGGTTTTTAATAGTGAAGAAGGGATTATGTATCATCCACGTTTTGATTATACACTTCATAATGGCGTTCCAAAGAATATATTATTGTTTATAATGTTTATTGAATCATTGCCTATTCAGATACAAGTCGCATGGGCACAAAACTATATTAAAGAGTTTATTGAAGGATATGACCAACAATTAGAAACATTTGATCGTACAAAACGCTCCGATATGGGATTTATCGCAAGTTGTCTTAATGGTAATTTAGAAAAAATGTTATTATCAATTAGAACGGCAATTGTGCAATTTTATCCAATAGAAATAGATGAAGAAACAGAAGAACAAAAACTTCAAACTTTAAAAAATGCGGTTACTGGGTCAGTATTTCAAAAATATTTTGAATCAGTAACAGATGTTGCTGGACCTACTTTGGAAGGTTATAAGAATTACATTCAAACTAATCCAGAATTTAATAATAAAGAAGAGGTAAGACAAAAATATCTTGAATACTTAGAAGAACAAGATATTATTGATAAAATAACAGAAACAATTGACATTATGAGCGGAGGGAGAAAGAAGAGAGGTATGAAATGCAAGACTATGAAACGCAGAAAAACTATCAAACGCAAGACTGATAAGAAAAACCATACGAAACCTGTAAGAAAGAATAATAAACATAAACATAAGAAAACGATTAAGAAAAATAAAAAGGGTAAAAATAAAACTCATAAGAAATTTTAAAATATCTTAAACCACTTTTTCTTTGTTTTATTCATTTTATTTCTATTGTTTTTGGTGCCTTTTATTTTACTGGTTTTTACTTGTTTCTTTTTTATTGATTTCTCTCCAGGCGTATATCTTAAAAAATATTCATCATACTCTTTTGTTCCGCGTTTAGGTTTTAATTCAATAAATTTTTCTGCTCTTTTTTCACGTATTGTTTGTAAAGTTGTTTCTGTGCCATAACATTCAGAA
>Ga0222714_10002531_pt1 | contig 19228 bp, 23 predicted proteins | sample C33_3DmetaG_FD_165048 | JGI IMG/M metagenome (GOLD analysis project Ga0222714, IMG submission 165048) | Estuarine water microbial communities from San Francisco Bay, California, United States - C33_3D | ecosystem: Environmental > Aquatic > Marine > Unclassified | place: USA: California...
AATACCACGAGCACCTCTGTAAGTGCCTTTGGGTAATTTTCTTAGCATTTTACCCGTTGTTTCATCTTTATACTGAGGTGTTTTATTAGGATCGCCAAATTGTCTTCGTAGTGCTTTGCCGACTTTATTTCTTTTAAGAGCCTTACCAAAACCTTTTAATGCTATACCTATAATACCCATTAGTTTATCCTTTCTCTTGGAAGACCTGCGTAGTCTCCTCTTTCATCTTTAAGTCTTTCTAAATCTGCTCTAAGTGCTGCTGCTGCGTCACTATCGGGGTCCATGCCTTCTAAATCCATTTCAATTTTTCGGATTGCTTTATCTAAAACAGAACCACCATTGGACATACGAACAGCTTTACCTGTACCACGTACTTGTTTTCCGAGGTTCTTTTTCATTTAATTAGGGGACTTGTTATAGCCTAAACCTTTAGTGGCTGCTCCACCGCCTCGAGCTTTACCTCGGACAACACTACCACCTTTGTTCATTTCTAGTTTTCTAATTTTTTCTTCTAATGTCTTATAGCTATAAGAAGTTTTTTTATCTTTCATGGCTTTTTTAAGTTCACGTTTTAAACGTTCTCTTTCCATAGCTTCTGCTGTAAATTTTTTTGCTGAATCACTCATACTTAATCCTACCTTTCTTTTTATGTATTTGCAACTATATCTGCAAGTTCCTCGCAACGTCGAGGGGTTTGTTTATGCCAACGGCTATCTTTCATTTGTTCGGCAGCTCCTGGCCAGTTCTTATCCTTCATACAAGACCACATCTTCTTAAATTTTCCAACACCTTCTTTTCCGAGTTGAAAAACCATTTCCACAACCACCTCACCCACTCGTTGTGGTAAGGGTCCATGAACACCAATGTGTTCTTGTATAAGCTGGTCAGCCCCCGCAGCAGCTCTATTAAGATCAATATCGAATAATTCCTCTATTTCATCCATGGAGATTTCTACACCTTCGGAGTATCTATCTCGTTCGTGAGGCTGAATAAGGTGGCCGATACCGATCGTGCCTTTGCCTAGGCTGTCCAAATACATAGATGTACGCAGGCCTTCATGGTCACGTACCCTAGCTTTCAATTCGTCTGTAATTTTAATCATGATCCTATTCCCCAATGCTTTTGATGTTCATCGGGTTCTCCTTTCTTAAATAATTTTATTAGCCATTGTTTGATTTTAGATATCATAGGTTTTGTTTATAGACAAAATCCCGGCAGGTTTCAAGTTGTTTTGTTGAGATAAATTAGGATTGTTTAAATTAGCAATACCACCATTCGCAGCCTGTCTAACTTCAGGTATACCTTTATATTCTCTGTACTGTCTATCCATTTCGTTTTTATAATATTGGTCTTGTTCCATTTCTTGATATTTCATATAATTATTCATTAAATCAAAAAAATAATTTCTAATCATCTCTTCTTCTAATAGTTTCTTCTCTTCGTCTGTGAATTGATCAAAACGAGGCATTAGTTCCTCATTGTTTCCACCATTTCCTCCGTCTGCTAAATATACAGGAGGGGTTGAAACAGGTCGTGGAGGCGTAGCGGACTTAGGGGGTGGTACAGATAAATCACCACCATTTGCCTTACCTATAGGGAAAGCAACAACCGAAGAAACACCACCTGTTAAATCTATTTTTCTCATGGCATTAAATTATTTATCCCTCCATACTGAGATTGTAAAGCATCATCTATGGAACCGAAAGCTAAATTGGATCTAGTTCCAGGAGATAAACTTGCTCCTGTCGCTTGTGGTACATAGTCTTGATAATCTTCTATCCCTGCTTCAAAGGTAGGTTGTAATCTATCCTCTATCATCTTACCTACTGCAAGATTTTTAGGAGACATATATCTTCTAGGACCAAACATTTTAGCCATCATATCTAGTTGTTCTTCACGAGCGGGTTTTTGTTCTATTTTTGTCTGAGGTGTTTTCATTAAACTTAAAATAGATTGTTCTACCTGATTAACAAAATCCATTTGATCTAAGTCTTCTGCTGTCGGCAACGTGGTATTTGCCCAGTCCAATAAAATTTTTTGATTTTCTTTAGAGATTGTAAAAGGTTTTAATTGTTCTTTAGTTGTTTCTGGTTTAGCTAATTCTTTACCAATGGCTGTTCTTTTTGCTACTTCCATACCTTGATCTTGTAGAACTTCAGAGAAAGCTTTTAGAACTTTTGGATCGGTTAAAATACTAGAACCATATCGTAACATGATCGGAACCATTAAAGGAACAATACCCCCTGATAGAAAACTGGCTCCTGCTCCTGCAGCACCAAACAAGAATAAACTTTTAAATCCACCTAAAGTTACACGTCTTTGTACAAAGGATGAAGGATCGTTTACTGCAAAGCTACCTGCTTTTTCAGCGATATCTAAGAAACGAGTAATATCTTTAATTTGTGTACCAGTGCCTTTTAAAGCTATTTCTAAAGAAGCTCTACCATCAATGCTGTTTAGTCCTAAAGCTTCAGAAAATGCTCTAGGGTCAAATTCAACTGTTCTAAATTTAAATACGTCAGGATTGGTTCCTGATTTATAACCATATTTATAAATTTGTTCAGGACTTAGTTTTGTTAAATTTTTGTAATCTTGGATTGTACTAGCAACAGGTAAACCTGAGAATGCTTTTTCTAAGGCTTGATCATAAAATTTTCTTAGAATTTTCTTTTTCCCTGCGTCAGGAGCCATGGATTCTACAATTTCTTCTACTTGAATTGTTTTACCAAAGTTTGGATTAAGGTCTCCGTTGGGAAGATTAGGTACCTCATCTATTCTATCTACTTTCACTTTAACAGGTACACCTTCTTTCATACCTGCCTTATAATAAGCATCGAGATTTGCTTTGGGTGTTGTAGCTAAATTCATAACTACTTTCATAACATCAGGATCTGTTTTAGCTTTGGCCATTACGACCTCTAAAACCTCTTTAGCGGTCATAGTGCCACCTGTATAAGATTGTGGTCCTGCAGCGAAAATTGCAGCATTTACTTGTTTGTATAGATTTTGTGTAGGTCCTTCATATTTAGGCATTACCGAAGCTAAGTAATCATTAGCAAGTGTTAATTTTTTCATAGCTGTTTCAAAAACTACCTTGTCTACATCATCGTCAATATTAACAAGTCTATTAAAATCACTGTTTAAAGCTATACCTAATTGAGTAATACGAGCTGTTTCTTTAACAGGGACTGTTCCCTTACCCTCTATTTTAAAGTTTGTTTGAAAGTTGGTAAACATTTCTTGTAGTGTTCTTGCTTGTTGAATAGTAATGCCCTCAGGGTCTAAAGATTTTAATGTTTCATAGAATTGTTGAAAAGCTAGTTTAGACTGATCACCAGGAAATCTAAAAGGCATTCCGGGAGTTTTAGGTAGGTCTTGTGCAATCCTCTCTGCAAATTGATCTGCTAATTTTTTTACAGTATCTAATTTTATAACTTTTTTACCTGCTAATTTTTGAGAGTAGTCTTCAAACTCACTATATAATAGACGTGAAATAGTCATAGTATCTTCGTATTCTTTACGAGCTAGTTGCATCACATCTCCCCCTAAAGAAGCCATTGTTTGTAAAGGTGCAAAGTTTCTAGTAACTGTATCAAAGTATTGACGAATAGCTTCATTGCTACCTTCTCCCGCTCTTCTAAAAGGAGTACCTACCCAAGGAAACACACCTAAGACTTTTGAGTAGCCTTTCCAAAAACTACTATTAGTTGCTTGGATTATACCTAAAGGAACACCATAGGTTTCCGCTACTTCTAACATTTTTTTATATTCAGGGTTTTTATTATCTAAACCAAAAATAATTCTACCAATGGTAGGTTTAAATGCTTTAACGACAGGACCTAATGCCATAGATCCCCCTGTAAAAGCTAAGTTTAAATAGGCATCATTTAAAAATTTTGCATTTTGTGTAGCCTGATCTTCCTTAGGTAAATCATTTAAATGTCTTAAAATTTGATTAGTTAGTTCATAAACTTGACCACCCGCAGTTGCACCTAAAGCATCCGCAGCTAAAATAGAAGGAGCGGCAGCACCCCCCGTTGCTGTTGTTGCTAAACCTGCTGCGGCCATAGCACCTAAAGAACCCATCATTTCAGCAGAACCTTTAGAAACTAATTGATCTGGTAATAGCCAATCTAGTCTTGCTAGTTTTTGACCTTGTTTCCAATAATAGTTTGCGGGATCGGCTATTAATGCCATCCGTTGATTAGTATCTGAAATTCTTTGTGATATTTCTGAGTAGTATTCTTTTGAACCCGGTTGATAGGGTATGTCTGACATAATATTTAATTGTGTTTCAGCTTTAAATTTATTTAACTCTGTAATAACATCTTCTGGTTTTGTTTCAGGCGCAATACCATAAAACTTTTTCACTTGTTCAATATCATTGGCTGTGGGTTTATTAGGATTCTCAAAAATAAAAGTATGCTCATAAGGTGTTCCTTTTAGGATAGTCGCTTTTTTTGAATTAACTACGGGAGCGGCCATTATATATTACCTCCAAATAAATCTTCTGGTTCTAAATCAATTGTTAAATCTTCAGGATCCTGTACAGGAGATATATCCATTGTATTGTTACTATTCGGTGCAGGCTCGATGGTCGGTGGAAGTTCTCCAATAGCCTGTCTGTATTTATCTACTTGAGTTTTGTATTTAGGATCATCAAAAATATTTTTATCACCATATTGCCCTGCATCAAAAATGTCTACCTGAGCTGTTCTGATAAATCTAAGTATTTCGTTTAATTGAGCACGAACATATTCAGGAGAACGGAAACCTTGTAAGTTAACAAGTTGAGAAGCTCTTTGAATATCATCCACGTTCAAACGACCGGAAGGTTTTAATGCACGAGCTAACGCATACACAATCAAGTTTTCTTGAACTTTTAATCGAGCATAGTCACCGTCATAACCTAGACTTGTATAAGTAGTAGGTCGGAAAAAGTCATCAATACTTGCAATTCTGGAAACGGTTTTAGTTTCACTAACACCTGGAAGAAAAGTTAAACCTTTTTCAATAAAGCCTTCTTTAGGTGCTTGAAATTCAATAGTCCTTAATAGTTCATCTTCTCCTGGAGGTAAAGGATAACGAGCTTTATCTTTTTCATATAAGGTACTACCTTCTGTAACAAACATGTCTCCTGCTCCAGGGTTTATTGCGTTAAATAAGGAACGTAGTGTGTATTGTGTTTCCCCTTTAAGATAATCAAAAGCGCCTTCCACACCAAATCGAGAAGATTTACCAGAAGCGAGGGCTTCTTCATCAATCTTCAACATATTAGTAACGATGTCACCTGCACGACCTAATGTATTAAAATCACCAATAAGTTCAGAAGCTTGACCAAAGTTAGGTGCTTTAATTGCTAAAGCGGCATCGGTCTGTGGTCCCTCGAGCGGTGACAAATATGAATTAGGGGGAACAGGTATGTCAAATACCGTATTACCTTGTTGATCTGTGCGAGGCATCATGAATTCATAAATGCCTTTTTGATTGTTCCAAACTTTCTTTGTCATTACAACATTTGTAGTGTCGTCTGGATTAACAATAGTCATGTTTTGAAATAATCTGTTTGGATTTTTAAATAAATCTAATGCCGCTTCTTGTTTATTTTTTAAAGTGTCCATATCAAACTGAGCTTGTTTTAAAGCAAGATCGCCTGTGAAACTCATATACTTCTGCATGTAATCATTGTCGATGCCCATTTTTTTAAGGAAGAACTCTGATTCTTTAGCTAACATAGCAGCATTGACATCATTCATTTGTTGAATAGCCATTTCTTTCATCTTTAAGTTATGGGTAATATTTGCTGCCTTCTCGGCGGTTTCTCTATCAATATATTTTCCTGTGGCTTGAGCTAAAATATCAAACCAAGCTGCCGCTCCTTTATAAGGAGTTCTTGCGTTTAGAGAATCAACTATAAAATTTAAAGTTTTATCAACAGCCGCTGTCTTAGGCATTGGACCCAATTGTTCTGTGATGCTTTGTAAAGTTTCATCAAAAGTAACTCTTTTACCAAGACCTAATTGTTGTGCCAAAATACTCATTTGTTCATCAGAAGCTGCTCTAACGGGAATCATTTGATTTACATACTGTAGAGCTAGTTCATTCCAATTAGGTGTTTCTGCTACATTTTGAGAAGCTATATCATAAGCTAGAATGTCTTTTTGATTATTTACTTGTTTGTCTTCTGGGCTGCCAACGCTGAATGTACCACCCGAAACAGCTTTAACTGGTTGAATAGGTTCAATAACAAGATTGTTTGCTTGGAAACTACTAAGTGTGTCAAATCCCGATTCGGCCATCACACACCACCATTAAATCATTTGTCCTAATGCATTTATTCCTGCGTAAATAGGATTGCCTCCTGTAGTCGCAGGATTATTATATAAACTTGAAATACCCCCTCCTTGACCACCTAAAAGTTGCATCATAAAAGATAATTGGTTAAAGGGCTGCATATACTGATTCATTTGATTTTGATAAATTTGATTATACTTGTCTTGTTCTGCTTGTTGACCTGTAACACCTATTCCAGTCATTGTATTAGCAATACCTCCCATGGTACCACCATATTGAGTACCTAATGTTCCAAAACCTTGGCCTGCACCTAAACCTAATTCACCGGCTCCTAAAGAATAGCCTGCCGCTTGTCCATATCGGTCCATTAAATTTTGAAAGTTCTGTTGTGCCTGTTGTTGTGATGATTGATAACCAGAAGATAAAAGCCCTGCAATACCTTTACCTAATTCTCCTGAAAAACCTTTTTGCGCTTCTGCTTCTACTACACCTTCACGACCACCACCGAAAGCACCAGAACTAATTGCACTAGCTGCTCTTTGCTGGCCGGTCTTTGCAAATTGCTGTTGCATTTCTTTAGTGTATTGATCTATAACTTCTTTTTGATAAGGATCCATATAAGCTTTATAAGACTGTGGATCGTAAGCAGCGGTAGAGGCGTTGGTGTAACCTGCAGCATTTCCCATTGCTCCTGCAACATTAGCTAAATAACCTTCAGCTTGATCATAATATCCCTGAGCACCACCTGCAATATTAGCAGCTAAATTTCCTGCTTGACCGATTAAGGGACTAACATTTGCCACACCTGATACAGGCACTTGGGCTCCGCCCGAAGTTAAAGTTTGGCCCGCTGTTAAAACATTGCCATACATTTGGGCTATTAATTTTTGTAATTCTTGTGGATCCATTTTAAGCTATCCCTCCTTTCATTAATGATTCTTCATAAGTTTCAGAATCAGGGTCTAATTTATTCATCATTTCGTACATTATTTTGGGTCCGCCAGCTTTATCAACTGCTGCAGCGGTCCAAACAAATTCTCCGTTGCTTAATTTAGCATCAATTAGGTCTTCCTTAGGACCTCCTGGTCCCTCTACCATACCACTTTTTCTTAAATTATCTATACCTCCTTTTGAGAAAGACATGTTCCCACCTCGGTATTTTCCTTTAAAATAATCTTCATAGTAAGGGTTTACATTCTTGTACCAATCTTCCTCAGCAGTTCCACTTTTTAAATAAGGGTTTTGCTTTGGATCATAGAGTAATTCTAAGTCTTTTTTAGATAGAGTTGCTGCAAGTATAGAAGCTCCAATGTAGCCCATTTTTAAAAGAGGTGAATACTTCTCAAAAAAATCTAATCCTTCTCCTTTTTTAACAAGTGATGATTTAATACTTTCTAAGAAACCTGGTTTTTTTGCTCCTCCAACATTTTCAGCCCCAACAGTATATCCTGCATCAGTCATACTGCCAGTAGTTGCGGGGGATCCAATTCCTGCATATTCTTTTACACCGCCCATAAATCCTCCAGGCTGACCTAAACCCATAATGCCACTAGCAGCGGCACCATAACCTAAATTTCGTAAAACATTTTGAGGTTTATCGCCTGCAAGTAAACCAAGTCCTGCTTGTGTGAGCATTGGATTTTTTGCAGCAAAACTTCCGATGCCTCCTAGAAAACCTTTTAATCCTCCAGCACCAGCCCAACTTCCCATTCCTGGAAGAAGTAATCCGATACCTATCTGACCAATAGGTGATTTTAAAATATCTTTTGCACCTTTGAAAATATCATTTAGCCAGCCCATTTTTACTTTTTCGGTGTAACCGCTCCTGTAAATAGTTTCGGTGCAATAACCAAAACATCTCTTTTAATATCCTCAATAGTAGTAGCAGTAGAAGGATTAGCCACGTCAGCAGCACAATGATCCTCAGACTCATACGTTTCACCAGTTCGAGTATTAGTAATAGTGGTCTCGACTTTACAGCTATGGACAGGTATTCTATTACCTTCGATATCGTACTCATAGCGTAAGATGACCGGTTCATCTACTATTTTATGCATACTTATATATCTACAATACTTTTGCTATAATTAAAAGTCTCAAAATCTACATAAAAACGATCCAAAACAAGCTTTATACGTTTGTAGTTATAAAATCCCCTGTAGTCAAAATTCTTAGCATAAGCATTCCTATTAAAAAAGCCTATGCGTCGCTCAGGGATATTGTAGTTTATTTCCATTTTTCGAAGGCTATTACTAAGCTCTTCCATTTTAATGATGAGTTTTACTTTACCTAAGTAAGGGGAAAGGTACTCACTAATCGGGCAGTTGTGTGTATAACAATGCTCACTTACCTTTTTGTAATCTAAATCAAAATAATCTTCAAAAGAAGTATCTTTGGCTAACCAGTTACTTCTAATACATTCTTGCCAACAAGAAACTGCTCGGGTAAAAGGATTTCGAACAGTTGTAAATAAAGTATGTCTATTAGCTACTGCTTCTTCTATGAGTTCTTTGTTCTTATCGTAGTTTAAAAATTTTATGTTATTAGTAGCAACTATATTTGGTCCACACCAATCATTAACAGTGCTAGATCCTGTCTTGGCTGTTCGAACATAAAGAAAAGACATTTTCAATTACCTCATTTATATTAAATTTCATTTGTAACGGTAAAGAAGAATATATATTAGTGTTATGACTATATTCAAATAGTTTTCCATATTCTGAATCTCTCCAAAGGACAACTCCTTTTTTAGGATTATCTTTAAAAGCAGACATATGATTTAAACAAGAATCAATTCCTATAAAAGATTGACAATACCGAGCCATAACTAAATATTCTCGATATTCAGGTTGTTTTCTTAAAGTAAAAGTATTTTTAAATTGTTGTTGTCCATTATTTACTTCAATAACTTTTTTATTTAAATCTAAAGCTAGTACATTAATTATTTGTTGTGCTAAATTAATATCTACATTTCTTGCTCCTAATTCATTTAAAGGTTTGTTAAAATCCACATCCGAACCATTAAATTGGACTAAAATATAATCCCCTAACTCTTCTATGAATTTACTATAATAATGAAGTTCTTCTTCTGAAAAAGTAACTGTGTGATACAGGCCATCACATTTTAAATTTAATTTTTCATGATAGGCTTCTATAAGATGCATCTCTCCTTTTAAAAAAGGCCCATAATAAGGTTCGGTATAAATAATATTTTCAAAACTTTTAAAAAACTTATTCATGTCGTATGCACCATAACCAAAATCAGGATAAACAGATTCAACCATAGGGTGATTTAAAAATACATTACCCCAGGGGCTTGCTATACATATCTTGTCAGAAAGTTTATTTAAAATAGAAGTAAAAGCAACTTGCTTGCCAATACCACCATGAACAACGTGAAGATTCACTATACGGGACTTAATCCTCGGTTGATCTCTAGAATAGAAACGGTACCACTGATGGTAGTATTACTTGTACTACTTAAAACAAGAGTATCACTCTCTTCTAAAATGATAGGACCTTTGGCTATATTTTCAATAGTGGATCCTGAGATATTAGCGTAGGCTATTTGAGTAGCAGTGTTAGAATTACTACTGTCAAAAACATAAGCTCGAACAACGGCATTTCCTGATGTATTGGTTATTTGTATGTTTTGAATAACTGCACGAGTTTCTGTGTTCGGTGCATAGATTACAGTGTTTGCTGTATTAGCAGGATTAAAGAATGCGTTTTTATAAATATTTGCCATTAATTATCCTTTCATTATCGACTAAAGTACCATGCTTCTGCCTCTGACTTATTCTCTGAATCCACAGTATAAGTAGAGTTTAATTGTTGTATTAAAGATTCCAAAATACGAATAAGTTCAAAGAAATTATTAGGAGAATATTGTTCACTAGGATCAGGGAATCTATTTAAAGTTATTTTTGCCATTTTTATATATTACAGAACCTTTAATTATTTACAATAATTAGTCTTCTACAAAATCAAAAGCTATCGAATAACGATGATTGTCTTTAGCTAAAATAGGTGGCATATTAGTGACTGAGTGAAATATTTTAGTATTCATAAACAAAATAGAGTTTTCAAACCCCATGATATTTACCCCTGTCTTTTCTAACATGGTACCATATTCAGGAAAGCGATTTTGTAGGTAATAAACAGCGGTAATATCTGTTTCAGGGTGACAATGAAATTCATACCGATTGTCTTCTTTGGAAAGATTTATCCAAACACTATTTAATTTAAGGTTGGAATGAATCTTTCTTCGAATAACACCATACAGTTTTTTCCAAGATTCATGTCTATAAAAGAACTCTAGCTCGTGTAAATTATCATTAGTTTGATGAGGAGGAACTTGAGAGCAATAATTTACTTTTAATTGCCAGTCCGCATCTCTTAACATTTCTTGTCGTTCTTCTTCTGATAAAATATTTCTTAATCTCAAAAAAAGTTGATCATCTAATGTAAAGGATTCTTCTTTTATATTTTTGAAAACTTCTGTAAAATCTGCTGTGTAATTATCTTCGTCCATCGGGCTGTATATCAAAACGTAAAGTACCTAATCTCCATGCGGTATTTGTAGTATCAGAATAAACATTTGCAATAAATTGTCTACCTCTACCTCGTAAGTCTTTTTTATTGGTAGTAGAAGTAAATTCTAAATTTTTAGTAACAGGAGTAGAATCATTAGGGTATCGCTTAAACTCTAACTTTAATTTTAAAGTACCTGATTGATTTTTTATATCCGGAATAAATTTAGATACAAAAGCAAACTCATCTCCTGTATTTAACGAGACAGCGCCTGATTTTAAATAAGCATTTATCGCAGCACCATCTGCGTTATTTCCTTGTTCTTGTATATAAAGTTGTGAAGCTCCTGCGGTTAATCCTAAAATTACATTATTATTAGCAACAGTATTTGCAAGATAATAGGTAGCAATAGGGTTTTCATATACATCTCTATCCATCCAGGTGCTTCTAGATAAAGATCCTGTCCACCAAGTATTTTCTAAATAGTTATAAGCAACGACGGCATTTATTTGATTGGAGTCTGCTTTAGCATAGAACCATAAAACTTCATTAAACTCACTATTATGTCCACAAAAAACATTCTCCGCTGCAGATATATTTAGATTAGAAAATACATATTGTTCCACAGTACAAGGAAGTTTTTTTACGGAACCATCAAACATATAAAAGGAATCTTGTGACATCCAATAAGAAACACCGTTTAAATCAACTGCTGCATGAATACCCACAATACCACAATTTTGTCCTAACTGACGTACACCAAAAGTATAAGGAGGACCAATATATTGAAGGGAATGTAGTGATGTGTCTGTCCAAACTAAAGATTGACCTCGAGAACGTTCTGCTGCAATGATCCGTGAGCCGTCGTTAATTCTTAAAGAACCTGCCGTATTAATAGCAGTTGGAGTCCAATCATTTATATTCTCTTGATCGGACCAGGCTAAGAAAAGATCATCTTTACTGGATACATTACCAATGTCTGTTTCTGTTCCAAAACAAACTAAATGTCGATCGGTTGTAGTAATACTTAAACGAGAAGCCGTTGGAGCATTAGCCACAGCTATAGCTCTGGTTGTTACACCGTTAGAGGCATCCCATATAAAAGTACCACCATTTAAAACTGTCGCAATCAAGTCTTCTCCATAATTGTTCAAGGACCATTGACGAGCTTCTAAAGTGACCTCTGAATTATCCGTGGGTGTTCCCCACCCATTATCAGGAGCCAGAGCAGCTTCTCTTGGTTCATTCCATGCCCCTGTTCCCCAACCATACGCTGCTACAGAAAACCCTGGACCTACATTAATTTGATAAGCAGCATTACCTGTTCCTCCTCCTGTAGAAGATCCTGATGCATTAGATGTGTGTTGAACAGTATAAGCAGAACTATTGACAACTGTTTGTATTTCAAACTCTTTATTCATATCTAAACCATCAATAGTAGAAAAAGAATCAAAAGTAACAAAGTCACCTTCTTGAGCGTCGTGAGAGGCATCTGTCACCACAACGGTAGAAGTACCATTGGTTGTAAAGGGATCTGTTAGCGCTTCGGTGGCTCGAATAGGAGTAATATCGTGAATATTACCTTCTGAATAAAGATATAATTTTCGATCTGTACCTAAAGCATCATATTGTCGGCCATCTAAAGCTACCCAGGCATGTTGATCTCGTGCTACACCCACAATCGTGGTAGCAACAAACTTTTCCCACCCTTTTATTTTTTGGGGTAACCCTTGAAAGAAACGAACATAATCAGAGTCTATCCACTGTCCCTGACCTGTATATTCTGTAACTTCCTTATTAATCCCTGGCTTTATGATAAAATTAGTTAATGGCATGACGCCTACTTTACATCATCTTTTCTCGCAAATAAAGAGCCAACATGACCTTTAAAAGCCATATTACCAAAATGAGTCAAGGGCATTGATACATCTGCCCATATCTCCCCACCACATTCTTGCCATAATCTAGAGAAGTAATAATCTTCAGATAGATACCTTATTTTTCCAGGAGAAGTTTCATAAGGACCTACGGCAAATAAGTCATAACAATTATCAGATTTAAAATGTTTACCATTAATAATTTGATCTGAGATATATTTTCTTTCAGGGAACTTTTTCATCATAGTTCTAAACACATTTCTCTTAACCAACATCATTCCTGTTGCAGCTTCATTTACTTTTGCAAATCCATTTTCTACTTTAACATTTCCTGGGTTGTCAAAGTTTAAATTATATCCTAGAGCTTTTACTTCCATCTCTCCCGTAGAAGCATTTAGATTTTCTTTCAATAATTTCTGTACATTTTCCCAATGAATGTGTTTTCGAGGGTAAATACCACAGGCAATATCTTTATCCGCACAAAGAAGTCGTTCAACGTTTTGTGCAGTAAACCCAATGTCAGCATCAATAAATAATAAATGGGTGGCTACGTAATCGGTTTGATCCATCATCATGGAAACAATAGTATTTCTGGCTCGTGTAATAAGACTTTCATTTCCCATCGTTTGTACTCTGACCCCCACACCATGAGCGGCACACCATTGTTGTAACTGTAGTAACCCATGCATCGTGTTTTCGGTGAGCATGCCTCCATACATAGGCATTCCTAGAAATATTTTAAAATTCTTATCTTTTAGTTCTTCTGATTTAATCATTTTTACTCCTTTTTAACATTGTAATTCGTTGATTTGACTTGTGTACCAAAAAGCACATACATATCGATTGCCTTGAATTATTTTATTTACTCCGTGTTTGTGTCGTTTTCCATCAAAAAATACTGTCTTACCTTTTTTAGGTTTTATAACAATTCCGTTTTCGAAATAAGTCTCTCCTCCCTCATAATCATCATTTAAATAAGTTATAGATGTTAAAACAGTGGTTTCTCTAGTATTGTCAAAATGTAAATCCTGTAAAGAATTAGGAGACCAGTAAGTAAATTGTAATAGTTCTGGAAAAGCAACGATATTTTTAGTCCCTAAATAACTAGAGTAAATAAAACCTAATTTCTTTGATAAAACAGGATCTGCTAGCTGTATCTCTAAAACATTTATGTCTCTAAAGGAATTTGATTTTTTAAAATTAGCAATCGCAATATCTTTGATATTATTGCAGTCTTGATTAGATAAAAAATTTTCTTCTATTAGTATCAAAAATTTACTCTTAATAATTTAAAATTTTTATCTTTTAATTCTTCTGATTTAATCAAGATAGTTTTCTCCTTCACATTCATAACTTAGACTTATACGGGGGGTGAGAGGTAGAGCAGAATGCCCCAACATTGATGGAATATAAATAGCATCCCCTTTTTCTAAAATAATATTTTGTGTATAGCCTTGATAATATAAATTATAACAAACACACCCATAAGTATTTAAAATTAAAACTGCTTCTTTGTCTGTATGAAAAGGGGTAGACGCTTTATGTGAACATAGAGAAGAAAAAACAACACAGCTCGATAAACGTTTTTTTGAGGCTTTTATTAATTCTTCTCTAATTTCATTAATTTTAGGTACTCCTGATTTTTTTATCTTTAATAAAAAAGTTTCTTTTATTTCACTTAATGTAGATTGTAATTCTAAATTATAAACAAGATCATTAAAATCGAAATACACATTAGGTATTATTTGTTTGTACACAATGTGTAATTGTTTAGACTGCATATTTTTTATTTAAAATAAGGTCCTTCTAACCAAGTTACCACTGTTCTTCTTATTCCTGATGTAACAGGTTCAACACCATGTAAAATATAAGAAGGAAAGAAAATTATATCTCCTGGGTTTTGAGAAGGATAGGTTTTATTGTTTCCTGTTTGAAGATAAAACCGACCCCCTTCAAAATCATTATTTAATATTAAAAGAGCTGTAATTTTTCTTGTGTTTAATGATTTATAATCACTTAAAATAGTATCTAAATGAGTTGAAAAATGTCCTTCTTTATCATACCTCAAATATTCAGATTGAGAACTATGAGTAATATCAAAATTCCAATTAGCTCTATTTATCTGAATACCTATCCCTAACATGGTACTAGCTATCCCTTGATCAATCGCTAGTTGAATTTTTTTACAGTCTCTAATACTTTTATTTAAAACATCTCCACTTAATAAAGCATCTGTAGATTGTTCCATGTTTTTTTCTAAACTATTAATTAATTGACTACACTGTAAGGCACTTAAAGCTTTTTCTTTGACAACATATGCTCCTGGATCAATACTTTTTGTATTTATGTGGTGAGCTAGTTGAGTTCTTTTATCATATCTCCACTCGGCATTAGGTCCATAAGCATCTACATAATGTACAAAAACTTGAATTTGAGCTTGTCCTTCTACATATTTTTCTCTCCAATGCCACATTTCTTGCCCTTTGTAAATGACGGCATCTCCTACATACATAATACATTTAGAAAAATTATTTTTATATTCATCATAACCCATATAAATTGGCCAAGGATTACCTTCCATCCCCAATGTAATAGTGGCACTTATTTCACAAGAAGGTCTGTCTGTGTGAATTTTTAATTCATCTCCAGGAACATACCAACGAGCATAGGCATAGGTAGGATAGAGTTTTTTATTAGTAATATTTTCTATATGAGGAGTGAGTTGTTCTAATAAAGAGTCAAATAAAGCACAATGACCTAATGAAAAAGACATAGGACATTGCTCGTCTGCCGTTGCTTTTCCTTCATCAATTAATTTTTTAAATTCAATTACATATGAATCGCAATTTTCTTTATCTAGAAAAGAAGGTATGTGAATATACCCTTTTTGATCAAATAAAACGGCTTGAGTCATTCCTTAGGAAGAAAGGTATCTCATAAATTTAAATTTTTCAAGGATTATGCAGGAATAGATGCGTTTGGAATTAACTTAATAGTAGAACTAGAAGGTTGATAATAATATTCTTGAGGATTAACATTATCACCACAATCTATCCATAGATTAGATGGATGAACAGGAAATTCTGCATCCGCTACTTGTGTAATTCTATAAGAGTCTTCTAACTCTGACTGTACCGGAATATAAGTTATGTCTTCTCCACTACCTTGTGAAGTATAGGAAGATATGTATAGCGCTTTTTCTTCAGTGGAAACTAGAGCTTTCATTAGTAATATTCCTCAACAATAACTAATCCTCCAGTTCCTGCGCCACCTCGACAAGCAGGGCCAGTCCCACCTTTTCCACCGCCGCCGTCTCCACAACCAGCACCGCTGGGGGTTTCAGGTGTAGCACCAAACCCACCCCAAGTTCCAACGCCTACCCATCCTGTTCTGTTTAAAGTACCACCCGTTCCTGTTCCTGCTGCACCGTCAACACCGTCAACACTTGCAGACGCATTTGTACCACCAGCACCACCGTTTGCGGTTAAGAAAGCGCCAAAACTAGATGCTCCTCCTGCTCCCCCAGGAGCGGGGACTGAAGAAGCTGCTCCTCCTGCACCACGAGTTACGGTTTGTGGTCCAGGGATTGCAGGAAACTGTATTGTTTCAAGAGCAACACCACCAGGTCCGCCATCGCCTCCAGATCTACTTACGTTACCAGGATTATTTACACAACCATCCCCGCCACCGCCACCGCCGCCAACAACTGTTACACGAACAGATTTAAGGGTAGAAGGACGAGTCCAAGTAGCAGGCGCATTATAATAACGAGTACAAGTAACACCTGTGGAACTACTAAGAGTGGCAAAAGTTAAGGCAGTACCTGTGGAACATAAAACTTGCCCCGCAGAACCAACAGAGGTTAGGTTTGTTCCTCCTTTTGAAATAGGTACTGTAGGTAATCTTGCTGAGTTTAATGTTCCTGATGAAACGTTGGAAGCATTAAGAGCAGAAACGCCTGCACCAGGACCTGTGATGGTACTGGTTGTATTGAGTGTTCCTGTTATTGTGGTTGATACTAAATTGGCCATATGTTTTACCTACCTCTTTTTTAACATATCTAAGTCTTTTTTCAAATCCTTAATAGCGTGTAATAAATATACTGCTAATTTAGTATATTTAATGCCTTCGGGATTTCCATCTTTTAATTGTACCAGTTCTGGTGCAATTTTGTAGACTTCTTCAGCGATTAAGCCTACTTCATTTTTTTGACTGCCATCTTTTCTATCATAGATAACAGGATCCATGGATAAGATAGCTTCAGTTGTAGCATCAAGGCTACGAATATTTTCTTTATAAGTAATACTAGAAGTTTCTACAATAGTTGCCGCAGTTAAGGTACCTGAAATGGTTATATTTGAGGTTCCTGTAATTTTTACAACATTGGAAGATAATCTTGCATCAGCTAGTGTTCCAGAAGTTAGAGAAGCAGCATTGGTATTAGAAAGGTCTGCTAAGGTTACATTAGTTCCATCACAGTAAACCCATTTATGTTCTCCTTGAGGAATTTGTACACCTGAACCACCAGAACCGATATTTAAATTATAAGAGCCCGCAGTATTATTATAAACAAGATAGTTGTTCTCTACTTGAGGTATTTCTACAATAGTATTACCTGTTAATGTGCCATGTAAGTCTAAAACTTTATTAGAAGCTTCTGCATTGGGATCAGCATTATTAGAGCTTAAAGTATAGGTTCCCCCTGAGTTAGCAGAAATATCTATGTCAATGTATCCTCCTGTAAAAGCATCTACTGTAGATAAGTTAGTGTTAGTATTATTTCCCCAGGTGTTAGCGTTGGCACCTGTGGCCATTAATTCTAATTTTAATCTAGGTGAATAGGTGCTTGCCATGTTTTAAACCTCTTTATGATATATACATATTTACTTCAATAAACTCAATATTAAAAATAGTTGATATTTAATACTACTCTAAGATTCGAGTCAGTGCAAGTGGCTCCTCCGTGCTCGTCATTTCCGTTAAATAATACTATTCTATTTTCAATAGAAAACACCTTATCTTCTCCAAAATAAGTAAAACCATTATTTGTATTTAAATATAATATACACGCTTTTATGTTATCTTGATAATCTTTATGGGGTAGAAAAACCTGTTGATTTGAAGTTTTTGGTGTTAAATTGAACTTTGCTCTTTCTATTTTTTGAATGTTTAATTTTTTAAAAAGGGGGATAACATAATCATAAAATTCAGAATTTATTTGCCCCTCTCTAACTAAGGTGTGTGTAAACTGATAATTCCCATCGTCTTTAATAACTTTTCCTTCATTATAATACCAAGGAAAATATTCATTATAAAAAACCTTATTTTGTAGCTCCTTAAAATAATCTTCAGGTAAAAAATTATCAATAACGTAAAACAAACTTTATATTTTTAAACTACTACCTGTGTTCATTAGTTCAATCTCTTTTTTAAGTTTTGTATTTCTTGATTTTGTTTTTTCAAGGCTTCTAATAGATACATGGTCATCTTGGTGTATTTCACTGCATCAGGTTTACCATCTTTGCATTCCACTAGATCAGGTAGAATTTCATATAGTTCTTCTGCAATCACACCGACTTCATTTTTCGAAGAGCCATCTTTTCTGTCGTACTTTACTGCATTAACATTGTAGATTGCATCATTGAATTGGAGTGGTTGTACATTTTCTTTGTACTCTAAACTTGAAGATTCGACCACGGTTCCTGTCACAGATATACCTGTGGTTGTAGTAGTTAATTTTACTGCATTGTCAAAATATATTTGAACAGAAGAATCTTGGTTAACAATAACTCCATTTTCAGCAGTTGGTGTTTGTAGTCTTACATCCGCACCACCTCTAATATAAAGGTCTCCCGTTCCTTGATCTATAATATAAGAATGAGAACCGTCATGATAAATTAATAAATCTTGTGAAGTTCCTAATGTTAGGTAGTCACTATCGCCTAAAGATACGTTAGCAGTAAATGTTGCACCACCTGTGACTGCTAAAGTTGAGCCATCATAAGTTAAACCAGACTCTCCATTTAAAGTATTAGCAGTGGCACTACCTGTAATAACTCTATTGTCAGCGTTATTATTAATTGTGGTTCCTGTGATTGTTGTAAAGGATAAAGCACCAGAACCGTTTGTTGTTAAAGCTTGACCCGTTGTACCATCAGAAATTGGAAGAGTATAGGCACTGTTAACATTGGTTGTTCCTGTTAATTTAATTGTATCTGCTTCAATATTAATCGAACCACCAACGTCTGCATCTTTAATAACAGATACGCCATTGGCATGATCGTGATAAATTTGATATTCGCCTGTTGGACCCATTAAGACATAGTCTAAGTCACCAAAGGCTACGTTTCCTGTAAAGGTTGCACCTGAAGTTAAGACAACGTTTCCTGATAATCGACCATCGGCTAAAGTTCCTGCACTAATAGTAGATGCATTGTTTAAAGTGACATTTGCACTTAGTCTAGCATCAGCTACTGTACCAGAAGAAACATTAGAACCATTTAAGTTTGTTAAGTTAGCTCCAC
>Ga0222714_10002532_pt1 | contig 19224 bp, 13 predicted proteins | sample C33_3DmetaG_FD_165048 | JGI IMG/M metagenome (GOLD analysis project Ga0222714, IMG submission 165048) | Estuarine water microbial communities from San Francisco Bay, California, United States - C33_3D | ecosystem: Environmental > Aquatic > Marine > Unclassified | place: USA: California...
GGACGTCGCGATGAACGCAGGCGCTAGCAACACATGGTCTCCGATCCGGCCATCGATAGTACCGCCCATCGGATAGACCATCAGACCATGACGCATCGCTTGTCGCTTGACCTGCGCATGGAGCTTGTGAACCGGAGAGAAGGGCTCCTTGCTGGCCCGATCTGCCACCAGTTCAATCGCCTGGAAGAGCCCCCGACCACGGATATCGCCGACGTGGGGATGGACGCCGAACTCGGCCTGAAGTCTTGTGGTCAGCTCGCCTCCGAGACGACAAACCCGCTCCAGCAGTCCATCGCGATGAATGATCTTTTGTACGGCCAGCGCCGCGGCGCAAGCGACCGGATGCCCGAGATAGGTATGACCATGCTGAAAAGAGCCGCTCCCCTGGCGCATCGTCTCGACGATCCGGCCGTGGGCCAGCACAGCACCGATCGGCTGATAGCCGCCGCCAAGCCCCTTGGCGATGATCAGCAGATCCGGGGTCACGCCTTCCTGCTCGCAGGCATGCAGCGCACCGGTCCGGCCCATGCCGCACATCACCTCATCCAGGATCAGCAAAATGCCATGCTTGTCGCATAGCTCGCGAACGCCCCGGAAATAGCCCGGCACCGGCGTCAGTGCGCCCGAGGTCGCACCGCCGACCGTCTCGGCCACGAAGGCGATGACATTGTCTCCGCCTAGCCGTTCGATGGTCTGCTCAAGTTCGGCGACCAGCCGCTCGCCATACGCCTGCGGTGTTTCGTCAGAACGACGATCCCGATATTCGTAGCACGGCGACACATGGGTTACATCGATCAGGATCGGCCTGAACTGTGCCCGACGCCATTCGTTGCCGCCGACCGCGAGCGCGCCGAGCGTATTGCCGTGATAGCTCTGACGGCGCCCAATGAAGTGGCGACGCTGCGGCTGGCCAATCTCGACGAAATACTGTCGCGCCATCTTCAGCGCCGCCTCGACCGCTTCGGAGCCGCCGCTGACGAAATACACATGGGAAAGGCCCGCTGGCGCCGTCGCAATCAGCTGCTCGCTGAGTTCCTCGGCCACGTCCGTGGTGAAAAATGAGGTGTGCGCGTACGCCAGCTTATCGGTCTGCTCGTGCATCGCACGCAGGACCTCCGGATGGCCGTGCCCCAGGCAGGACACCGCCGCACCGCCGCAGGCGTCGATGTACACCTTGCCTTCGGAATCCGTGATCCGCAGGCCTTCGCCCTTCACTGCTCTGGGCGGGGTGGTCTGCAGCTGGCGATGCAAAACTCGGCTGTCGTTCATGATCGAGGCAGGGTCGAACCAATACGGTTCGGAAAGCGAATCGGAAAGGGATTTTGTTAACCCGACCAGTTTAAGAACCTGTCGATCAAGATGTAATTGACTTATTTATGCCCACCCATAACAAAAACGCATGGATTGGTGCAAACCGCGGACCTGCCCGAAGGTCGGCAGACCCGGATTCTTGCCAGCTCAGGCGAGCTGTTCGACCGCCTGCTGGAAGCAGCGCGTGAAATACTTGGAAGTCAGGGTATTGGCACCCGCCGTCGGCCGAAGCGCGTGAACCGTCGTCCGGATTTCCGGTTCAATCGGCAGAACATCCGCCAGCGTCGGGTCTACCGCGGCCGCAGTGCAGCTCTCGACCAAAGCCATCCCCAGCCCATACTGAGCCATCGCGATCGCCGCATGGTAGGTCTGCACCGTCATCTTGATCTCGAGATCGATTTCGTGGTCTCGCAGAATCTGACCGAGCGTGATCGCCAGCGGATCGCGATTGTCGAGCCCAATCGCCGGACGACCAGGCAGTTGCTCCAGCGTAATCTTTCCGGCCGCGAGCTCACGTTTGGTGAAAAAACCCTTCGGTGCAACGCAAACGACGCGTCTCATCCCGAGCAGGTCCTGCTCCAAAGCCGGGTGAGTGACCCCGCTGAATACGTAGCCGACATCCGCCTGCTGCAAGACCAGCGACTTGATGATGTCTGGTGAGTGGAGCGATTCGTGATGCACGATCACATTCGGATGTCGCTTGCGAAACAGCACCATCGCACGCGGCATTACGTCGTAGCTGAGCGCCAGAACGGTGAGTACCCGGAGTTCGCCCTCGCCGGCCCCGGTCTTCAGACCCTGCGCCATCCGCTGAAGCTCATCGAGCTGTGCGAACAAGGTCTCGACATGCGGATACAACGCCTGCGCCTCGGCGGTGGGACGCAGTCTGCCGCCAACGCGATGAAACAGCGCAAAGCCGAGCCGCAACTCCGCGTGCTTGAGGGTTCGGCTCACTGCCGGCTGGGTGACGCTGATCATCCGAGCCGCGGCTGTGACACTGCCGGTCAGCATGATCGCGTTGAAGACTTCAATGTGTCGCAGGCGCATGTCGGTCGGGGCGCTATCCGCAGCCCCCCATTTCGTGATCAGGGTGAGTTCGCTAGCCTGCCAGCTTGCCGCAGACCCCCTACACTCGGCAACTGTCCGAACTCACGGCAAGTCCATTGCCAATTTGCTGTCCAGCGGAACCTGACGCCTCAAACGTTGCGGCATCGCCCCGGATGAGGCGCGCGCCGCAAACAGTTGCTGCGGAAGCACCGGCTCGAGCAAATGCGGCCCGAGAGCCTGCCGACACCCCATCGAGCGCAGTACTCCGACAGTCTCGGCACTCTGGACGCCGGTGGCGCCAACCTGCACACCGAGGCCAATCCCGATCTCGAGGATCGATCTGACGAAGGCATGGGAACCAGGGTCGTCGCAGACCTGAGCGACCAGGGACGCGTCGAGCTTGACCTCATCGATCAGACCGCTGCGCAGTCGGGCAAGCGACAGGGCTCCGACACCAAAGCGCGCGATCGCGATCCGCACCCGGGCTCGACGCATATGCTCGAACCACTGATCAAGCGCAGTTCCACCGGTATCCAGAACCAGTTCATCAACCTGCAAGGTCAAGGACCACGGTCGCATCCCAAGGCTGGCGAGAGTGTCGATCAGCCAGTCGGTCGACAAGGCCCCCGCAATCTGCTTGGCCGACACATTCACCGACACACTGATGCCGCGGCCCTGATTTGCCCACTCAACGGCCTGCCTGCAGGCTTGCTGGATCGCCCAGCAACCGATGCGGTCGATCTGCCCGCTGTTCTCCGCTGTCGAGAGGAACACCTCTGGCCCGATCAGCCCGTGCTCCGGGTGACGCCAGCGCAAAGACGCGTCGGCCGCCACAATCCGGCGATCGAGTAGCGTGAAGACCGGTTGGTAGTACAGCGCGAACTCCTGATCGGCAAGCGCCCGATCCAAATCGGCCTCAAGGGCGCGTCGCGCACTGCGTTGACGTTCTGCATCCCGATCGAAAAACGCAATCGAACCGTGCGAGGACTGCTTGGCCCGGTACATCGCCATATCGGCGTGACGCAACAGCGTTTCTGCATCCTCACCATCGGACGGATACATCGCAATACCGATGCTGACACCGACCCGCAGGTGCTTGCCATCGATGCCGAACGGCTCCGCAATCGCCTCGATCACCGACGAAGCAGCCCGCAGGGCCTCGCGGGCTCGGGAAATTCCGGGCAACACGATGACGAACTCATCACCGCCCATCCGGGCAATCAGGTCTGACTGACGCACCGTCGCGCGCAGTCGGTCCGCAACCAGGCATAGCAACTCATCGCCGGTGACATGACCGTGCACATCGTTGATCGGCTTGAAATCGTCCAGATCAAGCCAGAGCACCGCCAGGCGCTCTTGACGACGCTCGGCGTGCTGCAACATCGAGCGCAGGTATTCCTCGAGCAGGCGGCGATTGGCCAGGCCGGTCAGAAAATCGCGATTCGCCAGTTCGGCCGCCTGGCTCTGGGCAACCCGATGACGCGTGATGTCCTGCACGATGCCGTGCGCCCGGGACAAGGACTCGCCCTCGGCTCCGGGCAGCTTGTGTCCGCGAATCCAGATCCAGCGCGAACCGCCCGCCCGGGCAGACATCTCGATTTCCAGGTTGGCCTGCTGCGCACGCTCCACGTCAGAAAATATCGACATCACCCTGGGCTGTTCGGTTTGCAGCGCCCGGATGACCAGTGCGGAGACGTCGACTTCGATTGGCGCATCGCCGGCCGCTTCAAAACCAAGCAGTTTGGCTGCCAACGCGGACAGCGTGAGCTTGCCGCGTGTCGCATCCAACTCCCAGGCACCAACGCCGGCCAGCGACTCAAGCTCACCGAACTGCATCCCGAGCGGCGAGCGGCCAGCAGCAACCGATGTCATGGTTGACTCCCGATTTCATCAAGCGCGGCCGATCCGGTTTTGATCCGGCCACGACAGGCATTGAAGCTCATGCAGCCCTCCGGGCAAGGGCCAGAATCTCGTTCTGTTCGTCGGTCAGCGAAAGGTCATCGCTACGGGCATCGGCAAACAGCCAGCCGATATCGGTATGACTCGAATCGAGCACCGTGCCGTCAGCCGAGACGCAGAAGTTGCTGCCCAGGATCTTGCCGTCGAAGTACCCGCCACGCCCGACCCGGGTGTATTCCAGAACCACCGACCGCTCCAGATGCGCATCGGCCTCGATGACGGCGCCTGCGCCGATGCACACCGGACCGATCAGCGTCGCGCCATCCGCCACCTCGGCACTTCCGCCGATGTAGACCGGGCCCTCGATCCGACAGCGCTCAGGATTGATGCGCACGTTCAGCCCCACCCAGAGCCCGGGCAGAACCTCGCGTCCCGGCATGCAAAAGCCATTGATTTCGCCGAGCATCGCCTTCATCGTCACTTCGTGGAAATCCCCGATCCGGCCGATGTCCAGCCACTGCCAGGGCTTCGAAAGCGTCGTTCCGTACAGCCCACCCTGTGCAGCGAGCTTGGGAAACAACTCGCCACCGATGTCATACGGCCGGTCAAACGGAATTGACTCGACGATCTCGGGCTCGAAAATGTAGATCCCGGTGTTAGCGAGCCGGCTCAAGGCCTGCTCGGGTGCGGGCTTTTCCTGGAACTGCGTGATCCTGCCTTGCTCGTCCTGAACAACGATGCCGTAGTGTTGGACGTCCTCGGCGGGTACCTCGCGCAGCGCGATCGTTGCCAATGCACCGCGTTCGCGATGAAAGCGCAGCAGTTCGCGCAGATCCAGATCGATGACGGCATCTCCGCAGATCACCACGAAGGTCTCATCGAAAAATCCGGAGTGACGATGGATCTTCTGGATCGCACCGGCAGAACCAAGGGGCTCATCGATCAGACGGCCGTTTTCTTCACGTCCCTCGAAGGAATACGCCATTTCCACATCGAAACGCAGGCCATCGCGAAAGTAGGCCTCGATCTGCGGGCTGAGATAACTGGTGTTGACCATGATCTGGCCAACGCCGCAGCGCCGAAGATGTTCGACCAAAAACGCCATGACAGGCTTGTTGACGACCGGGATCATCGGCTTGGGCAGCCGGTCGGTCAGCGGACGGACTCGGGTCCCCCGCCCTGCAGCTAGGATCAGCGCTTTCATCGGTACACCTTGGGTAGATCGCTTACTGCCATTAGACCGTTGCCAGTCGTGCAGATGTGACCGAAATGAAAACTCTTGGTGAATTGGACCTGCTCGGGCTAATTGCCCGCAATGGCGCGCAGCAGTCCTTGCAGTCGCTCGATCAAGGTGGCGATATCGTCACCGGGGCGCCCCTCGTCGAGGGCCTTCTCGATTTCGCCGGCACAGTGCGCGGTATCGTCATAGCCAAGCAGCGCTGCGGCCCCGCGCAGCCCGTGCGCGCAGCGCAGCATCGCGGGAACATCCCCTTGGGCGTACATCTGACTGAGCTTTTGAGCATCGGCTCCGTGCCCGGCAGCAAAAGCCTGTCGAGCCCGCCCAAGCGCCTCCTGATTGCGCATAAAGCGCTCCTCAACCGAGTCCTGCTGAACCGGTTGTCCATCACCTGCGAGTGCGGGCGGCAGCCACCGCGTCAGGCAACCCCAGAGCTCGTCGATATCCAGCGGCTTGGACAGGCAGTCATGCATACCGGCCGCCAGACACTGCTCGTCGCGCGCGCGAGAACCGGCAGACAACGCAATGATCGGCATTCGATGGCCCGCCTGGCGCAGGCGCCGGGTTGCTTCGATCCCGTCCAGCCCCGGCATCTGAATATCCATCAGGATCAGTTCGGGCGTGGGGGCTTGTGCAAGACGGTCGATCGCCTGTTGACCGTCGCCGACGACTTCCGCCACGATGCCGGCCAGCGCAAGCCAATTCATGATGACAAGCTGGTTGGTCTCGTCATCCTCGGCGACAAGTATCCGACGACCACGAAACTCGGTCGGAACCTCTTCGATCCAGGCTTCGCCGGACAGATCCGGTAGCGGTGGATCAACCGCCTGCAAGCCGAGCGTCATCGTGAAACGACTGCCCTTGCCAACCACGCTCTCGGCAACCAGTTCACCGCCCATCGCGCGGGCAAACTCCCGCGCGATCTTCAGCCCAAGCCCACTGCCACCGAAGCGGCGAGCGGTCGACGAATCAGCCTGACTGAACTGGGTGAAAAGCCTGGGAAGGACATCGGGGGCAATGCCAATGCCGGTATCCGTCACCGCAAATCTCAGTTGTACCGGTCCCTTAGCCCGGCGTTCAAGATCGACCGTCAACCGGACTTCGCCCTGTTGCGTGAACTTGATCGCATTCGACAACAGATTGGTCAGACACTGTCCGATTCGGAGCCGGTCACCAAGAATCCAGGTCGGAACATCCGGTGCGACCGCGTAATGAATCTCGACCGGCTTTCCGACGGCCTGGGCGCCAATTCCGGCCAGATCGTCGAGCAGGTCGGCAATAGCGACCGGAGCGCGCTCGAAATCCATTCGCCCGGACTCAAGCTTGGCCGCATCCAGCAAATCGTTGACGATCTGCAGCAAGCGCTGTCCCGACCGCACGATCCGGTCCAGGTAATCACGCTGCTGTTCGAGGGAATCGGAACGCCTGGCCAGTTGCGCCAGGCCAAGGACTCCGTTGATTGGTGTCCGTAACTCGTGACTGATGTTGGCCAGAAACTCGGTTTTTGCCTGGTTGGCCGCCTCGGCTTCAGCGCGAGCCCTTTGCAGATCAGCAGCCGCCCTACGCTGCTCGGTCACATCGTCGAACACATGGATGACCAGGTCATCGCCCGCCTGGATCGACGCGAGTTCAACCACCACGATGCTGCCATCACCGACGACAAACTCGATCTCGGCGTGATTGATCCCCTGCTCGGCCAGCATGTCGACATGCCTTCGCATCCTGCGTGTCGAGCGTTCCGCGACAAGCTCCGACAGGCTTGCTCCGACCAGCTTGCTGACATCCCTCCCAAGGATGCTCGATGCCGCAGGATTTGCGCGACGGATGCACCCCTGGCCATCGCTTTCGAAAATTCCGGTCAGCGCGTAGTCAAAATAGATCCGGGCGGCGGGGTCCATCCCGTGCTCGACTTCAGCCGCATGCGCCGCTTTGGCGCCATCTTCGGTCATGCCGCCACCTCCGAATCGGTCCGTACCACCAGACGCACGCGATTGACCCCGGGGAAGGGACTTTCGTAGGTAATCTCATCGACGATCTTCTCGATGATGAACATACCGAAGCCGCTTTCACTTTCGCCGCTGAAATCCGGCTCTACCCGCGACGGCATGAACGCCTCTCCCAGGTAATACAGGGTGACGCTGAGTTCGGCCCCTTGCGCGGACAGCATGCAGCACACGGTTGAATCCGCGTCTCGCGCAGCGTTGTGGCGAACCACGTTGGTGCCCGCCTCGAACGCGGCCAGAGCCACCCCTTCGGCACGCTCCTCGCTCAAGCCACAGGTTCCCGCAAGCGACACGATTGCGGTGCGCATCGAGGCGAATCCGTCCGGAGACCAAGCCATCTCTTCGGTCCATTCTCCCTGGGTTCCGATTCCGAAGCCCAGACAGGTGCGATCGTCGCTGGTGTCAGCCCCCTCTTCGAATGCCGAGAGCGCCGCACGCAACAGTTGCAGAACCACTGGCGCAGGAAGGCCAGCCTTGCAGGCGTCGCCGAGCAGATCAAACAGACGTTGCTCGCCGAACAACTCGCCACCACGGTCACGCGCGTCGGTGATGCCATCGGAATACATAAAAAATTGATCACCTGGCTCCACCGCTTGCGTCACCGCGCGGTAGATTTCCTGCGCATCCACGCCCAGCGGCAGGTTATCGCCCAGCATTGGGCGCACCTGACCGTCCCGAACCATGCAGATCTGCCCATGCCCTGCGTCAACCAGGCTGACCTGCATCCGCTTCAGATCGAGCCGCAGAAATGCGATGGTCACGAATGATTCCAGCTCGATGAGCTGCTCGACAATCCGGCCATGCAGGTCATTGACGAGATTGTCCACGTCAAGCACATCCGCCAGCGGCAGCGCGGCCAGACGCGCCTCGGCGATTCCGCGCTCCATCTGCTGTTTGACTCCAGCCCCCAGCAATGCTGCCGGCACCCCCTTGCCCATGACGTCGCCCACGACGAAATCGACCAGCGTGGGCGAATGCAAGAAAAATTCGTAGAAATCTCCGTCGACCACATTCGAGGGGCGGCTAAATGCGGAGATTGCAACGCCCTGCAATTGGGGCGGCGCCTCTCCAAACAGGAGGCTTTCCTGAATTTGCCGGCCGATTGCGAGCTCGCGCTGACGCGAAAATTGCAGCGCCTCGTCGGTGAGCCGGTACTGGTTGACCAAGCCCTTGAGGAGGCGCTCGGACTCCTGCAATTTGCGCTCGGCCAGCTTCTCATGGGTGATGTCGGTGCGGATTGCCACGTACTGCTGCGGCAGCCCGTTTTGATCGATCAGCGGAACGATGGTTGCAGAAACCCAGTAGAGCTCGCCGTCCTTGGTTCGGTTGATGATCTCGCCGTGCCAGACCTGGCCAGAAGTAATGGTTTGCCAGAGCGTCCTGTAGAAGACTCGGGAATGCTCGCCTGACTTCAGGATGCGATGGTTGGCGCCGATCAGTTCGGATCGCGGGTAGCCACTGATTTCGCAAAACTTGTCGTTGACGTAAACGATCGTGCCATCGACGTCCGTGATGCTGACGATCGCATGCTGATCGAGGGCAAACTGGCGTCCTGCCAGGTCGGATAAGGCCTGCTGCAGTTCGGTGGCGGTTCGCGACTGGCGCAGCTCCAGCGCCTTTCGCGACGAAATGTCCCTGATCGAACTCAGATGATGCTGCTCACCATGGACCACGAATGGCAGCAGACTGAACTCCACGGTGAAGCTCTCGGAGTTGCTGCGCCAGGCAGTCGCCTCAATGCGCGTTCCGGTCCGTATCCGCTTTCCCTCGGCATCAATCCACGGTAGTGGCTGGACAGGCTCCCCGTTCGCAAGACCAGGCTTGCGAAACAGGCGGGCCATCTCGCTCCCGAGCATCTCGTCCCGGCGATAGCCGAACATCTCTTCGGCGGACGCATTGAATTCAACGATGCACCCATAGGCATCGATACCAACCAGAGCGTCCATCGCGGCACCGAGCATCGCGCTCTTGCGTGCCTCCTCGTCCTTGAACCGAGCAAGCTGTGCATCGAGAATTGCAGAAGCCCGGTTCAGCGCCGAGCGCAATGACTCGAACTCGCGAAGACGGCTCGTCGCATGGATCGCACCACCGGGCTTTTCACTGACCTGCCTGGCGAACTGCGCAAATTGTTCGAGGGATCGAGCAAGCGGCGCTGAGATCAGAAACGCAAGCGCCGCACTCAGCAGCGTACTGAGCACGACCGTGATGACCAGTTCCTGATGAGCGCTGCCAGCCTGAGCCTGCTCCCCACCCAGCCCCTGACCGATCACAATCAAGCCGACCAGCAGGCTGACGACCAGCACGATCGAGCTGACGGCAAGAATCAGGTAGGTCCGGATGCGCATGCAGATCGAGGCTCAGACGTCAGCGGGGCCAGCAGTTCGCGCGCCCGTTTGCGCCGGCCAGCGAACTCGCAGATCAATGCGCCAGCGCAAGTGCCAGACCATGCTGCGATTAGACGGTCGCCAGCGCTTCCTCGCGCGTGTTGTAGATCGCGAAGATTCGATGCATGCGGACCAACTCGAACAAGGCCCGCACAGGCTTGGCCATCCCGTAAATCTTCAATTGACCGTTGCGATTATTCATCGCCCGCAGACAGGACAACAGCGCGCCGAGGCCAGAACTGTCAACAAAGCCGACCGGCCCAAGGTCGATCAGCACCGCCGCATGACCTTCAAGAACGGGTTGAACCGCCTCCTTGAACGCCTTGACATTGCCCGCATCCAGGCTTTCCGACTGAACTTCGACGATGGCAGCCTTGCTGGCATCATCGGTCGTCACTTCGAGCCGCATTTTCGATCTCCGTTTTTAAGGATGGGCGGACCTGTGAAGTCTCACCCTAGTTTTTGTCCCGCCGCCGTTTGTTCGGCTCGTGGCGCGACGATCCTCTTGTCGGGCCCCCGCAGGATAGCCGCAAACACCTGTTTGAGGTAAGCCGCCAGTGCGCGCCTCATGTGCGCGCGCTCACCCTGCTGCATGCAGGCCAGCGCGTCACCAGCCAGCCCGGTTTCCGGATCGCTCCAGTCATGCGTCAGCACCGAGTCGTTCAACAGGCCGCATCGGCGCTCAGCGTAGAGCCCAGCCCAGACGTGTGGAAGCTTGGCCACTTCAGGCCGGCTTCGCGGCGTCGGTCCAAGCAGGCTCATCGCACCGCGACCGAGTAGCGACAGGCCAGGGTAAAAAACGCGCGCGAAATGCCCGGCCGGACAAACGCTCGCCGCATCCGGGCCACCGCGAACTCGCGCAATGACCGGCTGACCGCCGGTGACACGAATTCCTGCCGGCAAGGTGATTGCAATCGAGTCATAGTCTGCAGGCGAATCCGCGGCGCGACGGCGACACAACAGGTACAGCGGCGCGAGGAGAACCTGCAAAGCAATGACCGAAAGCCAGCGTCGCAGGCGAGCAAGTCGCGAATCTCGCAGCATCGGGGCGACCAGATGGGCGTCAGCCACATCGGCGACCGTACCGAACTTCACGCTGGCCAGCCGATTGCCGCGCACGACTGACTCAACCACCTCCAACTCCTTGCCGACATAGGTTTCCGGCAGGACGGCGCTGGAACGAATCGTCGTTCCCTGGTCCACGAAGGAACCGGATCCAATCGACGCATACGGACCAACCGTCGCGTCCGCCTCGATTCGTACGCCATCGCCGATATGCACCGGAGCGAGCAGGGTGGCGCTTGGATGAATCCTGGCACCGCGACCAATCCGAATCGGCGTCTGCTGCGCCTGCAACAAGGTCTGATCTGATTGCAACAGCGCTGCGAGTGAATGCGCTGCGAGGACGCAAGACTCGGGAAGAACGACCGCACGCGCAGCACAGACGGTTCCGTTTGAACCGTCCTCGAGCGACTCGGGAAACTGCATGTCGCGCAACACCGAGCCCGGGAGCATCGCCCATCCGCTCCAACGCTTGTGCGGCGAGTGCTGCACGAACAGAGCCACCCCATCGCGGCCTGCCGGGCCGGGGAAATCTGTGGTCCCGTCTGTCGGAACCAGACAGGCATCGCCGATCAGGACCCACTGCTCCGACAACGGTCCAACACGTCGCACCAGTTGATCGACCCCCTGGCCCGAAGTGAGCGAGTGGAATTCAATCTGCATCCCCCAGCGCTCACCATCGCCGACAAGTGCCTTGATCAATACTGCGTCATTGCCCAATCCAACATGGACGACTTTGCATCCCTCACGCGCGAGGAGATCCAAGGAGCGATGCAGCAAGGACTTGCCTTGCAGCGGCAAGACCAGTTCTGGAACCGCGAACACCCGAGCCAGAGAACTGTAATCGGCAGGCGCGGCAAGCAATATCCCGATCGGGGGTGACGCATTCGTTGACTCAGCCACTCAATACGCTCCACGTCCAGTGATGACTGCGGGGATCGTCTTCAGCAGCAACCGCACGTCTGCCCGAAGGCTTTGTGTCTCGATGTATTCAACGTCGAGCTTGACCTGCTCCGAGAAGGGGATCTCCGAGCGACCAGACACCTGCCAGATGCAGGTGAGACCTGGCGTCACATCAAGCCGGCGCCGATCGTCCAAGGTGTAGCGCTCGACCTCACTGACCAGCGCGGGGCGAGGCCCGACAAGGGTCATATCACCCTTGAGTACACACCAGAGCTGAGGCAACTCGTCAATGCTGGTTCTCCGGATCAGGCGACCGATCCAGGTGATGCGCGGATCGCGCCGCATCTTGAAGGTCACGCCCTCACGATGCTGATTCAGGCCTTCGAGCTTGCGACGCAACTCCTCCGCATTGACAACCATGGACCTGAACTTGGGAAAGGCAAACGGCTTGCCCCACTTGCCGACCCGCGTCTGCCAGAACAGGGCCGGTCCGCCATCGGTGAGCTTGATCGCCAGTGCGACCGCCGCCATCAGCGGCGACGCCACGAGCAAGGCGCCCCCCGCGACCAGCACGTCAATCAAGCGCTTGATCCTGGCCCCCAGGGTGCGCACCAATCGCCAGCTGGCCTGCATCGCGATCCGCGCAGCCCGCTTGCGGATCGACGGATCAAGCCGCTGCTCCAGACGCCGTAGCTCACGATCATGCTCGCGATCGATGTCACGGAACTTCTGGTCAACAGGATGATTTCGGTGGTTCATGCTCCGGATTTCAACAGCTTCGCGGGGCCGGGTGTGTCAACACTGCAAACTGTTTGAAACCGTTTGGGCAGACCTCCAGGCCGTGGCCCGACTTGCAGCCGCCAGAGCCGGCCGCGCAGCCCGATTCGAGGATTTGCCGGCCACTATGGCCTCGAGCCTGGCCTAATGGCTACAATAGGCCCGCCCCCCTCTTGGAAGACCCCTCAAGTGCAGATCGGAATCCTCGAAGATGATGCCGCGCAGCAAGAGCTTTACAAGCTCTGGTTTTCATCCGCCCAACATGAGTGTCACTGCTACGCCAGCGTCAAGGATTTCACGGCCGCGCTCGAGCGACAGCGCTTCGATTTACTGATCATCGACTGGTCGCTTCCGGAAAGCAGCGGAGAGGCTGCGCTCAAGTGGGTCAGGGAGCATATCGGCTGGGACATCCCGGTTATTTTTGTTACCGCGCACGACGCTGAACTCGATGTTGTCACTGCGCTACGGGCTGGCGCTGACGACTACATCGTCAAACCCCCCAAACTGCTCGAACTTCTAGCGCGCATCGAGTCGCTGTCCAGGCGCAGCAAACCAACCGCGACGCAACGCTACGGCCCCTATGAGATCGACCATGACGGCAGAACGATCAGCGTTGAGGGCAAACCGGTCGCGCTGACCCAAAAAGAGTTCGAATTGGCGCAATACCTGTTCCAGAACCCGGGAAAACTGCTGTCCCGGGTGCATTTGCTCGAGAAACTCTGGGGCTTGAACGCCGAGGTCGACACTCGCACCGTGGACACCCACCTAAGCCGCATCCGGCGAAAGCTCGGCATCGGACCTGAACGCGGATGGCAGGTCTTTCCGGTCTATGGCTGGGGCTATCGGGTTGAAAGACTCGACAAGGAAGGCGCGTCCACGGACTCGTGACCTGAACCCGAACGATGGGCACGCTTGTTGGACTACCGCCAGGGGTGCGGCGGGCTGACCAATCCGCCCTCGGTGTCGACCCAGGCACGCCGCATGAGACGGATCAGTTGCTCGGACTCCTCGGCAATGGTGCCAGGCCCCCCGGCAATACGGCTCTTCAATCGGCGCAGGGCATGGCGCCCAGTCTCGATTCGGGCAAGCAACCAGGCGCCGAAGCGGCCGTGATGCTTGCGGTAATACAGTAGGGCGCTGCGCATTCGCCACAAGGCCATCTCCGAGCCGAACGCCGGCAAGCCCGCCGATGCCCCGTCCGCAAGCTCCAGCCCGCCGATGCGTCTCACCACGATATCCGGCCAGTACCAGACCTTCCAACCGTACTGCTTGAGTCGGCGACAAAAATCGATCTCGCCGTAGTACAGGAAAAACCGCTCGTCAAAAGGTCCCACCGAATCCAGAGCAGCACGACGAATGATCGCGAACGCCCCCGGAACCCAGTCGATTTCGATTGCTGCCGGCATGTCGCCCCGAGCATCCCGAGATGGATTTGACGCACGCTTGTGTGCAAAGCCCGGCGCCAGACCAGAGTGACTCAGGCATTCGCCGATTGGCGTTGGGAATTTGAGCGACCCGGAGTGATCCCTGCCGAGAACATCGAGCAGTCGAGCACCCGCCATGCCGACCTCCGGCAGTGCATCCATGCGCGAAATTGCTGCTCGCAATGCATGGCCCTCGATCGACGCATCCGAATTCAACAGGATCAGGTAGCGACCGCGAGCGCGTCTGAAACCGATGTTGTTCGCCGCTGCGAAACCGATGTTCTGTTCGCTTCGCACGAGCCGAAACTGCAGAAATTCGCGGGCCACCATGTCGGCCGATCCGTCATCTGACGCATTGTCAACGACGACAACCTCGATGTCGCGGCCATCGATCGCGATCTGCAGGTTTTCCAGACACGCCCGTAGCTGCTCACAGGTGTTGTGCGACACGATGATGACCGATGCATCCGGAGAGCCGGGTTTTCTCATCTGCTTACTCCAGTCGGTGAATCAGTTCCATGTTTCTGATCAGCCTGCCCAGGCTCGATCTAAGGCGTCGCGCCAGGCTTAGCAGTCCCCATCGTGAACACTGCATTGCGATGGCTATGGTTGATTGGAAACCGACGAGCAAGCCGCCTTGTGTCCGAATTGATAAATGTTTGCCAACATTGGCTGCAGCGCGCGCTGCTTCATGCCTGCAACCGGCCACGAAACTGCCTGATCACGAAAGTCGATCAAATCAGTCAACTTCCCAAGAGACAGGTAGTTGTCAGCCAAAGTCGGAAATTGTTGCGAACCGCGTGCTTCTGAGCGCAGAAACCGCGCCTGCGGCCATTAAAAGCGTCGCCGCAGACAGCCCCGTTTGCCCCCCTGGCCCCACCGCAGGGGCCCAAGAATCCAACAATTCATTGCAAGACCCTACGAGGAGGAGACTCTCATGACCGATCAGAGCAAGTCCGCAATCGCAACGCCGGCGCAAAAAGCATCCCCGCCGTCGCGTCGCAAGTTCCTGGGTACCGCCGCAGCAGGTGCAACCGGCGCAGCAATCACCAGCTTCCCGATGATTTCCGTCGCGCAATCGCCGATCGTACTGAAGATGCAGGGCTCCTGGGGAGCCAAGGACATCTTCAACGAGATGGCCGAGGAGTATGTCAAGCGCGTCAACGAGATGTCTGGCGGCCGCCTCAAGATCGACTACCTGGTGGGCGGCGCCGTCGTCAAACCGTTCGAGGTGATGGACGCAGTGAACAAGGGCGTGCTGGACGCCGGCCACACGGTGCCGGTCTACTGGTACGGCAAGAGCAAGGTTGCCTCGCTGTTCGGTTCGGGCCCGATCAATGGCTGCGATGCCCAGCAGTCGCTGGCCTGGATCTACCGCGGCGGCGGCATCGAGTTGTATCGTGAACTGCTGCAAAAGTTGAACCTGAACGTGGTCGGGTTCTTTGCAATGCCGATGCCGACCCAGCCGCTTGGCTGGTTCAAGAAAGAGGTAAAGGGCGCAGCAGACCTGAAGGGCCTGAAGTACCGCACCGTGGGCCTGGCCGCCGACCTGATGCAGCAGATGGGCATGAAGGTCACACAGCTGCCCGGCGGCGAGATCGTTCCGGCCATGGAGCGCGGTGTCATCGAGGCCTTCGAGTTCAACAACCCGACCTCGGACCTGCGCTTCGGCGCACAGGACGTTGCCAAGAATTACATGATGGGCAGCTTCCACCAGGCGATGGAGTTCTTCGAGATTATTTTCAACAAGAAGAAATACGACGCTCTGCCGGCAGATCTGAAGGCGGTGCTGCAGTACGCGGTTGAGTCCGCGTCGTCGTCCAACTGGTGGACCGCGATGGACAACTATTCGCGCGACCTGCAGGTGCTGATCGACAAGCACAAGGTCAATGTGGTGCGCACACCGAAGGATGTCTTTACCGAGCAGCTCAAAGCCTGGGATGTGCTCAATGAGAAGCTTTCGAGTGCAGACCCGTTCTTCAAAAAGGTCGTCGAGTCACAGCGCGCGTGGGCCAAGCGCGTTGCTTACTACGGCTTCCTGAACGAAGCTGACTACAAGCAGGGATACGAGCACGTCTTCAACACGAAGATCCCCGGCTGACCCTGGTCGCGCGGCGGCCCGGGCGCTTCGGCACCCGGCCCCGCGGATCTGTGCAAGGGCGTCGCCGGCAGGCGACGCCCTGTCTTCTTGGCAAGCCGCCATTCCTGGATGCAAACATGATCAACAAGTTGCTGCTCACGATCGACCGCCTCAGCATGACGGTCGGCCATGCCTTTGCATGGTCCATCGTGATCCTGACGCTCGGAACCTCATACGAGGTGTTTGTACGCTACATCCTGCGCGACCCGACCAGTTGGGCGTTCGACATGAGCTACATCCTGTACGGCGGACTCTTTTTGATGTCGGGTGCTTACGCGCTTTCGCGCAACGCCCATGTGCGGGGCGACGTGTTCTTCAGGCTCTGGCCGGCACGCGTGCAGGCCGGTGTCGAGCTCGTTCTGTACTTCATCTTCTTTTTCCCTGGCGTGACCGCGCTGGTCATCGCGGGCTACGGTTATGCGACTGATTCCTTCGGCTATCAGGAGGTCAGCGTGAACAGCCCGGCTGGGGTCCCGATCTGGCAGCTAAAGGCACTGATCCCGCTCGCAGGAATTCTTCTTTGGCTGCAAGGCGTTGCGCAGGTCATCCGCTGCATCCTGTGCCTGCGCGAAGGCCAGTGGCCCAAGCAGCTGCATGACGTTGAAGAACTCGAAAAAGGGCTGCAGGAAACCCATCAGACCGAGGACGGCACGCAAACTCAAGCCGGCAAAGAGGCGAGCAAATGAGCAATCCGGAAATCGCCCTGCTGATGCTGGGCTCGTTTATCTTCATCGTACTGCTCGGCTTTCCGATCGCATTTACGCTGATGGCGATGGCGGTGGCCTTTGGCTACTACGCCTACTTCCAGCCCGACCAGGCGTTCTTCGACAACCGGGTGTTCTACCTACTGAGCCAGAACACCTTCTCGGTGATGAACAACGACGTTCTCACCGCGGTGCCGCTATTCCTTTTCATGGGATACCTGATAGAACGCGCAAACATCCTCGACAGGCTCTTCCACAGCCTGCAGATCGCCTTTCGGGAAGTTCCCGGCTCGATGGCGGTCGCCGCCCTGGTGACCTGTGCGCTGTTCGCGACCGCAACCGGCATCGTCGGCGCGGTGGTCACGCTGATGGGGCTGCTCGCCTTTCCGGCGATGCTCAAGGCCGGTTATGACCAGAAACTGTCGGCTGGCGTGATCTGTGCTGGCGGCACCCTCGGCATCCTGATTCCGCCGTCGATCATGCTGGTTGTGTATGGTGCGACTGCCGCGGTCTCGGTGGTCAAGCTCTATGCCGCAGCGCTGATCCCCGGCTTCATGCTGGCCGGCCTGTACATGCTGTATGTGATTGGACGCGCGGTCGCCAACCCATCGTTGGCTCCGAAGCTCCCGAAGGAAAAAAGCCAGATGCCATTGGCGCAGATGGTCTGGCTGCTGTTCACCGCATTCTTCCCACTGGCAGTGCTGATCCTGGCTGTGCTGGGCGCGATTCTCTTCGGCCTGGCAACACCCAGCGAAGCTGCGGCGGTGGGCGCGCTCGGAGCGATCGTGCTCGCTGCCGGCTATCGCGCGTTGACCTGGACCCGATTGAAGGAAGCCGTTTTCCTGACCGCCCGAACCTCGGCAATGGTGTGCTGGCTGTTTGTCGGCTCCTGGACCTTCTCGTCGGTGTTTTCCTACCTGGGTGGCGAGGGCCTGATCAAGGAATGGGTACTGGCGATGGACCTGACCCCGCTGACCTTCCTGCTGCTCGCCCAGGTGATCATCTTCCTGCTCGGCTGGCCGCTGGAGTGGAGCGAGATCATCATCATTTTCGTGCCGATCTTCCTGCCGCTGCTGTCGCATTTCGACATCGATCCGCTGTTCTTCGGCATCCTGGTCGCCCTGAACCTGCAGACCTCGTTCCTGACTCCACCGATGGCGATGTCGGCTTACTACCTGAAGGGAATTGCGCCACCACATGTGCAGCTGTGGACCATCTTCAAGGGCTGCTTCCCGTTCCTGATCATGGTGTTCATCTCGATGATCCTGGTGTACATCTTCCCGAAGATCGTCTTCTGGCTGCCTGAGCAGCTCTACGGAAACTGATGAATAGCGTCGATCTGCATTCGCTGACCGCCATCCAGGCCGGCGCAGCGCTGCGCGAAGGTTCACTGAGCGCGACTGAGTACGTGCAAGCGTGTCTCGCGCGAATCCGGCAAACCGAGCCGCAGGTTGGTGCCTGGATCCACCTGGACGAAGAGTACGCACTGAGTCAGGCGAAAACTCTGGACGAGCACCGGGCAAGCGGACGTCCATTGGGCCGGCTGCACGGGCTTCCGGTCGGGCTCAAGGACATTATCGACACCGATGACATGCCCACCGAAGACGGGACGGTGCTTCATGCCGGCCGACAGCCGGTGTCAGATGCCACACTGGTCGCCAGGCTGCGGGCCGCGGGTGCCGTGATCATGGGTAAGACCGTGACCGCTGAATTGGCCTCGATGCATCCCGGTAAGACGCGCAACCCCTGGAACCCGGCGCATACTCCAGGCGGTTCATCGAGCGGCTCGGCCGCCGCAGTTGCCGCAGGCATGGTGCCGCTGGCGGTCGGTACGCAAACCAACGGCAGCGTGATTCGTCCTGCGGCCTTTTGTGGCGTGCATGGGTTCAAGCCAAGCTTCGGACTGATTTCGCGGCATGGCGTGCTGCAGCAGTCCCCGTCTCTGGACCAGATGGGTGTATTTGCGCGTAGCGTCGAAGATATTGCGCTGATTTCCGATGTGCTGATCGCGCATGATCCGCATGATCCGGCCACCCGACCCGGTGCGCATCCGCGCCTGAGCGAGGTCATGCGTGACGATCCGCCACTACCGCCCAGACTCGCCTTCCTAGGCACGCCAATCTTTGAGGAAGCGAGCCAGGACTGCCGGGATGGCTTTGCTGAACTTTGCGACGCACTCGGTGAAACCATCACGGAACTGTCGCTGTCTGACACGTACCGGAAAGCCTGGGAATTCCACCGCACGATCCAGCTCTCCGAGCTGTCGCATCACTATCGCGCCGATTACGAGCGTGGCAGTGATCGCCTTTCGTTGGCACTGCGTGAAAACTTCG
>Ga0222714_10002533_pt1 | contig 19215 bp, 10 predicted proteins | sample C33_3DmetaG_FD_165048 | JGI IMG/M metagenome (GOLD analysis project Ga0222714, IMG submission 165048) | Estuarine water microbial communities from San Francisco Bay, California, United States - C33_3D | ecosystem: Environmental > Aquatic > Marine > Unclassified | place: USA: California...
GACGCCGATGATTGGGGTTTCAAGAGTCGGCATTGCGCAGTCGTCGCGGTCGTCGCGCGGCGTTGGACGCGTGCGATCGTCACGCCACGGCGTCGTCAGTCACGGCGGCGGCGACGGCGACGGCAATGTCGTCACCGTCGCGTGAGGTGGATAGGGATGCGGTGAAGACGATGGGTGGCGATCTCAACGTGTTTTCCACGCGCGCGTGCGACGCGTGTCGCGCGCTCGGGTCGGTGATGGTGCTGTTAGTGCTTGGGATCGTCGGGTTGACGTATTACGCCACGGTGGTGGTGGTGTATTGGCCGGTGGTGGAGGCTGGGGGGGAGGATGCGTCGTTGGCGACGGGGGCGTTGATCGCGTACCACGTCTTGGTGTTCATGTTGTTGTGGTCGTACTTTGCGTGCGTGTTGACTGAAGCCGGTGGAGTGCCTGCGGGGTGGACGCCGGAGCCGGAAGATCCCGAGGAAGCCGAGGCGGAGGCGAAGAGGAGTAATAGTGAGAAGCGTAGACGGTTTTGTAAAAAGTGTTCGGCGTGGAAGCCGCGGCGGACGCATCACTGTTCGGTGTGTAAGCGGTGCGTGTTGAAGATGGATCATCACTGCGTGTGGGTGGTGAATTGCGTGGGGGCGTATAATTACAAGTTTTTCTTGCAATTCTTAGCGTATACGTTCTTGGCGACGGTGTTGGATTCGATTTTGTTGTTGTCCAACTTTATCGATTTTTTCAAAGACGTCGAGGAGAGTCAGGCGAGCGGCGTCACGGGGTCGGAGGCTGAGGTGGACCCAGCCGAAGGCACGCAACTCGCGGTGGTCTTTGTGACGTTTATCGTCAGTGTGGCATTTTCTGCGTCGTTGCTTGGGTTTTTGGTGATGCATACAAACTTGATTCTCAGCAACATGACGACGATTGAAATGTACGAAAAGAAAAAGACGCTCCCGTGGAAGTATGATCTCGGGAAATTTAGAAATTTCAAGCAAGTGTTTGGCGAAAACATCTTCTTTTGGTTCCTCCCTGTGCATACGACCACACAGATAGAAAAACTAAAAGTTATGACGGGCTTGTCTGAAGGCGAATGTTTGGATGGCGACGCGTACGCGAGGGCGTGCGAGCCAGAGCGCTCGAGATTCTCCGTCGCCTCACCGCACGCGAAAAACTAGACACAATTCATAGAAGTAACGCTGCATTACGCACATAGACTATTCATAGCTACACATACTCATTACAACATTCCCTGCCCCTAAGGTTGCCTGGACATGCTTTGTTTCAACGCGAGTTTTCTCGCCAACTCGCGAGGCGCGCTCGTCGCCTCGATGCGCTTCTCCAACGCCAACTTCTTCTCGCTCAAATTCTCCAACAACTCGTATCGAAGCTGCGGAATCACGCGAGAACGCTTCTCAAACTCCGCAATCGCATCTTTCGTGCCATCACTGTGCGTTCGAAAGCGCGTCGTCAGTCAAACCTTTCGACGGTCGACGTCGAGCGCGTAACACCTTTCAATCAATCAATCAATCCAACGCACACGCACCTCATCGCAATCACCGCCCGCTCGAGCGTAGGTAAATCACTCGTCGCACTCGCTTCGCTCTGTATCGCCGCATTCAACACCGTCACCCGCAACCGTTCGCTCGCGTCGTTCACGTTTCGCATCGTCGCATCGAGCGCTGTCTTGGTAAAGCCATCGATGAATCGTTTACCGCGCACCGCGACGTCGTCCGCGACCTCGCCCGCGGTGACGGACGGCAGGGACGTCGACGCAGACGATGCCGATGACCCGGCGCCGGCGGCGGCGAGTCGCGCGCGTGCGGCGTCCACCATTCGCGCGGTGCGGAATGGCGCCAGTGAGCGACGCTCGTCTGAACTTCTGCGCGGCGCGACGCCGCGCGCGACGAGGCGAGCGATGACGACGACGACGACGACGACGACGACGACGACGACGGCGATATCGCGCGAGACGCGCCCGCGCGCGCCGCGCGGCGTCGCGGTGCCGCGCGCGCGAGGCGCGTCCCATCGCTCTGCAACCACCATCATCGCGCGCGCCTCGAACCGCGACTATCGCCGCGCGATTCGCGAGCGCGCGTTCGACGCCGACGCCGACGATGGGGACTTTTTCGCCGGCGCGTTCAGAGAGCTCGCGCGGTTCGAACGCGACGTGGATGCGAGGTTGGAGCGGGCGTCGCGCGCGCCGGCGGCGTCTTCGTCGTACGAACGCGAGCAATCCGGCGTGGAGCGCGCGAGCGATGGGTCCATGACGCATAGATATTACGTCAGTGAGCGCGTGGTGACGTATGGCGGGCGCGCACCGCCGCATGCGTCGTCGTCCGTGTTCGGCGCAGGCGGAGCGCTCGCGAGCGCGTGCTGGCTCGCCGTCGGCGCCGCGTGGGCCGTTGCGACGCGTAAATTCCTTCTCGGCTACGACGCCACCACGTTCAAGGCGGATAAAGCGACAAAAATCAAGTTAGCTGCGCAGTGGCCGGCGTTGTACGCCACGTCGGGGAAGTTTCGTAAGGAATTCCACGCCGCGGTTGACGCCGACCGAGCCGACGGAAAAGCCGCGCCAAACGCGCGCGAGCTCATCGACACTGACGACGGCGACGCCACCGACCACGCGCCCGATGCGCGCACATAGACACATTTCATTCATTTTCACATGTATAGCCTCTGTATACCCGCACGGATGCGCCTGCGCATGAGCGTTATCATTTCACGCGGCGCCAGCCGAGCGCCAGCGCGAGCGTTTTGAACGCGCGTCTCGCCCTCGACGTCATTTCGCGCCGCGTCCGCGCGACCTTCGGTGCGCACGCGCGCAACGACGCGTGGTCATATTGTCCGCGCGCGCGTCTCGCGTTCGCCATGGCGCTCGCGCGCGCGCACGGCGCGCCGCTGTCGCTGAGCGGGACCAATTTGACGTCACCATCTGTCACGGCGCGCAAAGCCGCGACGCGCGCGCGCGCGAGGCGGAACGCGCGCGACGGCGACGATGGGCGCCGGAAAATGTCCGCGGCGCGGGACGGGGGCGCGCGCGCGGCGGCGCCTGGGTCGTCAAAGGGTGCGGCGAACGCGGGCGCGCGAGGGAAAGAGAACGCGTCGCGACGTCGGAGGCGCCGCGCTCGCGCGCGCGATGACGATGGCGATCGCGAGATTAAATTGATCGTAACCGACGTGGATGGAACGTTGCTTGATGGGAACCAAGCGCTGGGGGCGGCGACGGAGCGTGCGTTAAGGCGGGCGGCGGAGCTCGGCGTCTCGACGGTGGTCGCGACTGGGAAAACTCGCGGACCGTGGGCGCGCGATTTATACGCGCGGTTAGGCGATGTGAACGCAAACATGCCGGGGTTATTTATTCAAGGACTGGTCGTGTGTGATGGCGCCGGGAAAGTGATCTCGAGTCGCACGTTGGAGTCGGGTAAGGCGAAGGAGATTTTGCGCTTTGCGCGGACGCGCGGGTGCGTCGCGGTGGCGTTTTGTAACGACCGCATCGTGTGCGCGACGCGAAATTCGTGGACGGATAAGGTTTTGGATTATGGCGAACCCGTGCCGGTGGAGTGCGGAGATTTAATCGCAGCGAGCGATGGGTTGGAGATTAATAAGATTTTATTGTTTGGCGAAGACGAGGCGGTGACACGATTTCGAGCCGAAGCCGCCGTCGTGCTCGCGGATGCGTGCGATATCACGACTGCGGTGCCTGGTATGCTTGAATTTTTACCCAACGGTGCGAGTAAAGGGTCAGCGGTCCGAGAATTGTGCGAAACCATGGGTATTGATGCGGCAAACGTTTTGGCTATTGGCGACGGCGAAAACGACGTCGAAATGTTGACATTCGCGGGCGTCGGCGTCGCCGTGGGCAACGCGAGTGCGGCGGCAAAATCCGTGGCGGATGTAGTATTAGAAGAAACGAACGACCAAAACGCAGTCGCTGCGGCGGTCGAAAAGTACGTGCTCGGCCCGCGTGCGCGAGAGATGGACGCATTGGACAAGGCGACTGCGAAATCAGAGCAGACGCCCGCGGAGCAGGCGGCGAGCGCCAAAGCGAAACGGCTCATCGATGACGTCCAAGCGCGAGTGAACGGAAAGTCGAATGATGCGCCATCTAAGGCATCGCCGCCGCCGGCGCCGTCTGCAGTACCTGCGGCGAGCGCGACGAAGGTTCCGCCGACGAAGGTTCCGCCGTTGAGCGACGAGGAGCGCGCCGCTCGCGCCGAAGCTGATGCCGAAGTCATGGCGCATCAAGCACGCATCAAGGCGGAAATGGAAGAAAAAATGATTGGCATACTTAGAAAAGTCGTAAAAGGTGCACAAAGTGTCAGTGAAAGTGTCGTAGAGAAAGCGAGTGCGAAGAACACCGCGAGCATGGACGACGATGAATTTGAAGAGACTGTTAACGCAGCTTTCGGTGCAGCCGACGCCGATGAAGGGTCAGGTAGTTTCGACAGTTTTGATGAAGATGAACTTGCCGAAATGAAAAAGCAACAGCTCCAAGAGATGGAGCGCGCAGCGCAAGCTTCAAAGGAGCTTCTCGAGCGTCAACGAGCGAACGCGGCGCGCTTGAAAAAGCTGAACGAAGAGCTCGAAGCCGCCAAGGCGGCGCTCGCACAATCTCGAGGTGACAATGCGTCAACATCAGTACCACCAAGAACACCGACTAGTGACGCAGAAAGCAAAGAGCGCGCCAAGGCTGAGATGATTGTTGCGAAGACGTCGTTGAAGAAAGCCATCGCCAAAGCAGAAGTAGACGCTAAGAATGCCGAAGCTGCGGTGAAAGAGGATGAGGCCAAGGACGCTGCGGCAGCCAAAGCACCGAGTGGATTGTTTGGTTTCGTGGCGAGCGCTTTCAAGACGGTGTCGGCCATGACATCAGTAGAAAGTATTCAAAGACAACGCGAAGCTGAACGCGCGACAGCCAAGGCAAACGTGTTGTCTCGCGTCGTGTATTGCGATGGTGGTCGATCATGCACACCGGATACTTTTGCGCGTATTCAAGAACAAATCAAAGCATTGGAAGCTAAAAACCCAACGAAAAAACCAGCGGCGAGTTCGTTAATGCTCGGTCGTTGGAGTTGCGCGTTTACAAATTCGTCTCAAATTCTCGGCACGGATAATTTCATCAAGCAAAATGGACCAGTATTCTTCAGTTTTGATATCGAGACGCAACGTTGCGAGATTCAACGCTCGTGGCCGGCGCTTGTGGAGCGCGCAATAATGACAACGACGAGAGATGGCACCAAGCTTGATTTAAACATTGAGCAATCCAAAGTTTTGGGGATTCCTCTGCCGCAGCGCAACGTCGAACGCGATTACTCCTCTCTCGAAGTGACGTATCTTGATCTCGATTTGGCAGTGTGCCGAGGCTGCGATGAAACAGTATATGTTTTCATTCAAAACGACCCAAGCTATCGTTTGAGCGCCGATGGAACGCAAAAGATGTTGCGCTAAGATCAAATACTATCGCCAACAACAAGACATCGTTTCCCCGTGAATTCGATGATGTAAAACAAAAACAACGCAAAGAATTTCAATTTTTTTTCAAGCATCATTGTACAACACAAACTGCTACTACTTCTACTCGCTACGATTCGTTTGGAACATTTACAGCTCTTGTCTGACGCCGTCGTGCATGTCATCTCCTGGCGCGCTACGGACGTGGAAGTTTACTAATGTCGGTTGCATGTACGCTGAAGACAAACTCAGCGCAAACGGCAACACGGGGTGGAACACGTATTGCACAAAGCGTTTACTTCGCGCCGAATTTGCCAATGAATTATTCACCATGAGCTTGAAACTCACTTGTCGACGAGACCCTGGCGTGCGGCGGATGAATTTAATGCCAAAATCCACGTGAGGTTGCGGACGATCGATGGCAGTGATCATCCGTTCGTCGTATGAAAATAATCGCTTGTCGAAATACGGCGACGTCGAACGAAACTGTGGTGGGTAATCTTGCGTACGAAACAACCGAGTGGCGATGGCGTTGAACACTTCTTCATCGTCGCCATCGAAATCGGTAGTGCACGTGTTGCAATACGCCAGAGATTCGCCTTGGCTACCCGCGAATCGCGCCCACGTGCTGTTGCCTCTCGGTGGCGCGTTCAATTCCTCATCCACACCGTGCCACTGCGAATCACTCATGGACGTCGCAGCGTGAATGAACTTCGACTCGCGCATGTCGTACACTGTATACATCGTTGGGCCAATCACTCGATCGCCACGGCGCGCCAACGCATACTCGGGCGTACCAAATTTAATCAGTAACAAGTTTGCGTCCAACATGCGCATGCGAAGCATCACGAGCGACACGTAACGCTCAAAATTACGATGTAACAATCGCAACGCATCCGCGCTCGACGACTTACATGCGTCGTGATACAAAAAAGTTACCAATCGCTGCGTCAAACCGCTGAGCAGAGGACGTCTGGCGCCAGCGAACGCTGCGCGCCGCGCCTGTATCTTTGCCCCAATTTCACGCTCGACTTCGATAAACTCGCGTTCGCGGGACTCGTGCTCGACGACGATTCGCTCATCCTCCGCGCACGCGTACTCGCCAATCGTGTGCATCTCTTCGAAACGTCCTTCAGGAAGTATTTTCAAAAACACCACGCGCTGATGTTTCAACGAAAGCACCGCTAACGTGTTGTTCCGAAGACTCACCGCGCCGTTGCGAGGCAAATGCATGAAATCATCCGTAAACGTAAACGCGTCAACCTTTTCGCCAGTCGTCGTCTTTAACAAATGAAACGTAATGCGCGCCATGGACGGTGCACCTTGCATCCGAGCCTGCGCTTGTTCCGCCGCCTGCGCCTGCGCCTGCGCCGCAATGCGTCCCATTTCTCGTCTAGTATTCCCGACGTCCCCGCGTTCGTCCTCTCGCATCGCTCCGCCCGCCGCCACGCTCGCTCCATCCAACGGCGTCGCACACGCCGCAATAATAAATTCCCCGTCACACACCTCGAGCATAAAATCTTTCACAATCGCATCGTCACCATCGCTCAGTGGCGTCATCCACGCGTCGTCAAAGTACCTCTTAAACGAGCTCAACGCGCTCGCTCGCCTACGCGCCTCCTCGGGCACCACCGCCCCAGTCTCATCCCTTCGCAAGCATCCATGAAACCCACGAAATCGATACCCCACAAGTTCCTGCTGATGCCTCGATACCGCGATGAGCATACGGCCATCGGCGGTGAAACGCCGCGGGGTCACGTCGGGAAAGTCCCGCGCCCGCGTCGTCGCGTTGGGCGTCACGCCTCTCGCGTACACTTGTCTCGCCGCGTGCGTGCGCGTCCCGGGCGCGCCCGCATCGATCGCGCGCGCCATCGCCCAATGAAACACACTCCTCGGCGCGTACTCCCGCGCGCGTTTCCTCCCGCTCGTCGACGGAACCATCGCATCATCGTCAGCGCCAATCGCTTTATCCACCGTCATCGGCATCACTTCATCGTCCACGACATCGCTCGCCCGCGCGTCGCCGCCTCCACCGTCTCGCGCGCGCGTCGCCATCGTCGCCACGCGCGTCGCACCTCCCATCGCCGCCGTCGCTCGCCCCCGACGTCGTCGCTCGCCCGCCCGTCGTCGGCGTCAATCAATGCCGAAAAAGTGCACCACATGACGTCACAACCTCAATGCGCGCCGCGTCTCGCCTGCTCCCGGCGCCGTGGACGCGCGCGCCGCGCGCGCGTCGCGCGCACCGCATCGCGTGCGCGCCGTCGCCACCGCCGCGCGCGCTCTCCATCGCGTTCATCGGGTGGGAATGGCCCGAAGAGCACGCATCGGCCGCTGGCGTGCGCACCGTGGCTCTGGCGCGAGCGCTTCGCGCGCGCGGACATCGCGTCGCCATCCTCGCCTGCGCGGCGGAAAACCCCGCGAGCGAGGCGCTTCGCGTGGAAGGGTTCGCGGTGCGTCGCGCGCCGGCGAATCGAGGGCGCGAGACGCGCGAGGCGCTGGGGAAAGACGCGCCAGATGTCGTGGTGTTTGACCGATTTCTCGCCGAGGAGGCGTTCGGGGCGCGCGTTCGCGAGGATTTTCCACGCGCGGTGCGCGTGTTGGACATGCAGGACGCGCACGCGTTGCGAAGGAAGCGCATGGAGGCGTGGAAAGGCGGGGCGAGCGCGGAGGAGGTTGTTTTGGCGACGCCAGATGCGAGAGATGTGGACTTGCAGCGGGAGCTCGGAAGCGCGACGCGAAGCGACGTGACGTTGGCGTGTTCGCGCGTGGAGCTCGAATGGCTCGCGACGACGTGTGGGTTGAGGCGCGAGCGGCTGTGCGAGGCGAGTTTTTTCCATCCTCGAATCGCGCCTGGTGTCATCGGGGCGAATGAGGTGGACGTTCGGGATGATTTTGAGCGCCGTCGCGGATTCGCAACCGTCGGGACGTTTAAGCACTTGCCAAACGTGGATTCCGTTGAATTTCTCGCCGCGGAAGTGTGGCCGTTGATTAGAAAGGAGTTGCCCGAGGCGACGATGGAGGTGTATGGGTCATACCCGAACGCCAAGGTTGAGCGGTTTCATGCGCCTAAGCAGGGATTTTATATTCGCGGGCGCGCCGAGCGATTGGAGACACCGTTGCGGGCGGCGCGCGCGATGCTCGCACCCTTGCGCTTTGGGGCTGGGATTAAAGGCAAAGTTCTCGATGCTTGGACGCATGGTTTGCCTGTGGTGACCACACCTATTGGTTCAGAGGCCACCGTGCTTGGGGTGAACGAGTTTTGGACGCCCGAGGCGGCGCCAGTGACGCCTGAGACGGGATGGGGCGGGTTCGGCGACTGCGCGTCAGCGCGAGACGTTGCCGACGCCGCGATCGCGTTGCACGAAAACTTTGACACATGGCGTCTCGCGCAAGCCAATGGCGCGCGCGTGATGCACGAGCTATTTATGCACGACGTGAACATGCCGAAAGTCATCGACGTCATCGAACGCTCGGTGGAGACCATCGACGAGACGCGCGCCGCGGATTTCGCGGGTCAAAGTTTATGGTACCATACCGACCGCTCGACGTTATACTTCTCCAAGTGGGTTGAATTGAAAGAGACAGGCGCGAACACGTGATGGTGCTGTTTTATTTTTGTGTTTTTTTGTTGTTGTACCAGTGCGCGTCGCACCGCTGTAACGTGCTAGAATGTAGGAAGTCAATATTGAAAGAGTAGTGTAGAAATAGTTTGGCGCGTGAGCGTCGACGTCACATCGACATCAAATCGAACAAATTGGATTGTTTTTGACCGAATTGATTTGCATCTTCGAGCCAAAGAGATCGCGAATATTATCAATGCCAAACATAATCATCGTCGGTCGCTCGAGGGATAAGCCCCACGCGATGACGTTGACGTCTTCGGGCAAACCCATGGGTTCGAGCATCTCGGGGCGGAACATGCCAGAGTTGCCGACTTCGACCCACTTGTCAAGCATTGGGTGAAATGCGAAAATTTCCATCGACGGTTCGGTGTACGGGTTGAACGCTGGCTTGAATCGAAGCTGCGTCATTCCGAGGCGTTCAAAGAATTGATACAACACACCGATGAGGTCACCGAGGGTTAAGTTTTTGTCGCAAATCACGCCCTCAACTTGATGGAATTCCGCCAAGTGCGTGCGATCGACGGCTTCGTTGCGAAATACGCGATCGATCGAGAACATTCTCGCCGGCTTGAAGCCAGTTTGAGCGATGTCGTACAACATTCTCGCGCTCACCGCGGTGGTGTGCGTACGGAGAATATTCTTATCCGCCTCCGCGCGCTTCCACGCGTACTGGTGGCCGATTGAGCCGTTACCACCGGTCTCGTGCATCTTGCGCACGCGCTCAACGTACTCTTCTGGCGCAAAGTTCATCGTCGCCGGCGTCTTCATGAAGAAGGTATCGTGCGCATCCCGAGCCGGGTGCTGCTGGGGCTGAATCAGCGTATCAAAGTTCCAAAAACCGCTCTCCACGAAATTATTTGTAGGCATTTCTGAGAATCCGAGCGAAAAGAAAATCTCTCGAAACGCCTGTCGCACCTTTAACAATGGGTGCACGTGACCGCTCGCCGGTTGCGCTCCCGCCCCTGGCACCAAGTTGTACGCCTTAAACTCCTGTCCTTTCCACGTGCCCTTATCCATCATCTCCTTTGTCAAATCTGCGGGTAAAACCTTACGCTCCAACGCGAATTCCGCACCCTTTGTCAACGTAAACTCCTTCCACTTTTCCTCCTTGACCAACTTGCGCTTTTTCACCAACCCTTCCAGCGTCTTCGCGTCCACGCTCTCCCCAGCCTTCACCGCAATCAACTGCGCGCGCACACCATCCTCAATCGCGTCCACCACTCGAACCACGCTAGGCGTCTCGCCTTTCACCATCGATAACCACTTACACTGCATCGCTTGCTTGAAACCGACATCCGCCACGCCCTCGCCCGCCGTCGCCTTGAACGTCGTCAACGCCACACCCTCAGCGCCCGCAGGCACGCACGCGAACGCGCGCGCCTCGGGCGATCCGAGCTCAACGCACTGCTCTCCCTCGGCCGTGAGCACCAGCCTGGACTTATCCACCGCGTCCGCGACAACCATCGACGCAGCAACCAGCCGCTTGGTCACGCCCACGACCACCTGATGATCGACATTCAACGTCTCCGCCACGCGCGCTGTGTTCACCCCAGCCGCATCCGCCGCCGCGAGGGCGTGCAAGAGATGTTTTTCTATCCCGTCGGCGTCCATCGCGTCGTGGCGTGCGGTGACGCGTCGCAAACTGCCGGCGGATCGGCGTTCTCGTGCCAGGCGTCAGTCAGGAAGCCCTATCGGGTTCCAACCGGAATGTGCGCGCCTGTCGCGCGCTCGAGCGATCGCGCGCGATGCGGCGCGCGCGGACGGGCGTGAAATGTTCCCAGGCGCGTCTGCGCGCGAGCGCTCGGGCGCGGGCGCGCGAAAACGTCGTCATGTTTCGGGGCGCCAGAGCGCGCCAGAGCGCCAGAGCACGGCGCATCGATGGGGCGGCCGCCAGCGCTGTCGTCGTCGTCGTCGTCGTCGTCGTCGTCCGCGGCGCATGCGTCCGCGCGCATGCGTGCGCGTGCGTGCGCTGTGGCGTGCGCGTGCGCGCTCGCGCTCTTCGTCGCGCTCGCGACGGGCGGGCGAGCGCGCGCGAGCGATTACGATGCCGCGCTCGAGCGTTTTCCGCGCGGAAACGCGAACGATGCGTCGATGGTAGGGCCCGTGCGGCGCGTGCAGCGGTCGCATGGGGCGCTTGATGACGTGCGCGCGCCGTTTACGTTTGCGTCTGGGCGCGCACCGCACGTGGTGGTGACGGGAGGCGCGGGATTCATAGGATCGCATTGCGTGATGCAGTTGCTCGAACGCGGCTACGCGGTGACCGCGGTGGATAATTTAAGTCGAGGCAACGGTGGGGCGATACGTGCGTTGAAAGCGATGGCACCGGAAGGGAGTTTTCGCGCGGTGTATGGAGATTTGGGCCATCCAAGCGACGTCGATGCGGTGTTTGGGTTTACAAATTTGAAGGTGGATACGGTGTTTCATTTCGCGGCCATTGCGTACGTCGGAGAGTCTATGGCGGATCCGTTACGGTATTATTCAAACATCACGTCTAACACGGTGCATTTACTAGACGCTATGCGGCACCATGAGGTGAACAAGTTGATTTATAGCTCGACGTGCGCGACGTACGGTAACGTTGAAAAGTTGCCGATTACCGAGTCGACGCCGACCAAGCCGATTAATCCGTACGGGAAATCAAAGTTGTACGCCGAGAATGCGATTCGCGATTACGCTTTGTCCAATCCGAAATTTAAGGCGGCAGTTCTACGTTACTTTAACGTATTCGGGGGTGACCCCGAGGGGAGAGTTGGGGAGCTGCCTCGCGCAGAGCTACGCGAACACGGGCGGATTTCAGGCGCGTGCTTTGACGCGGCGCTTGGCATCATAGACAAATTGACCGTCATGGGCACCAAACATCCCACACGAGACGGTACAACCATTCGTGATTTCGTGCATGTCGTGGATTTGGTGGACGCTCACATCGCGGTGGCGGAAAAGCAAAAGTATGAGAATCCTCCGTCGTTGTACAACGTCGGCACCGGACGCGGCGTGAGCATGAAAGAGTTCGTCGAGGCGTGTAAGCGCGTGACGGAGAAGGAAATAAATGTTTCATATCGCGCAGAGCCACGGCCGGGCGATTACGCAGAAGTTTATGCGAATGTTGATAAAATTCAACACGAGCTCGGATGGAAAGCCAAGTACACGGATTTAGAAAAGAGTCTGGGGCACGCGTGGGGCTTTCGGAAGCAGCGCGACGAGCGTTGGGAGTAAAATTGTACATTAGCGTGCGCACGCGTATCAATAGGTTGTAGTGCAACTAGCAGTTTATTTAGCGAACCCATTGCGTTAAGGCTCAGAGTCGCAAACTTCACAATGCGAAGCGCGTCATGCCCCGCGGCGGACGCAAAACACATGAAGTAGAGGACCAATACGGCGCTGGATTCTCCGGTGGCCATCGCGACGAGTTCGCGGGTCACTCCTCGGGCGGTGGCGGCGGCACCGGCGGCGGCGACGCGGGCAAACGCACCGGCGCCAAGGGCAACGTGACGTACAAACGACAACTGCCAAAATTTTTACAAGCGTACGGTCACTTAGTGGGCGAGAAAACGAGCGCGTTTAGTCGAGACGCGGCAGATGGGGAAGCCGTGGCGGATTACGCGTTCGATGGCGACATTGCTGCGTTCGGTGACGCCGAAGACGCGGAGGCGCGCGCTCGGGCTGGCTTGGGCGGCGCGCGCGGCAACGCCAAGGCGAACGCCATGCGCGACGCGTTCGCGGACGATTCCGACGCAAAGGCTGAGCTCGCGGCAAAGCATAAAGGACTGGGTAATCGAGCGTTTCAAGAGAAACGCTACACCGACGCCGTGGATGAGTTTTCACGAGCTGCCGTACTGGAGCCTATGAATTACGTGCACGTGTCCAATCGTTCGGCGGCGTACGCGGCGCTCGGGCGGTGGGACGACGCGCTTGTGGATGCGAAGACGACGGTGCGGTTAAATTCGGAGTGGGCAAAGGGATATGCAAGATTGGCCAATGCTTACGCGGGATTAGAACGATTGAGCGATGCGGTCGAGGCGTGGCGGTCTTGCGTCAAGTACGACGAAGAAAACGAACATTTTCAAGCATCTTTACGCAAGGCTGAGGACGCCGAGGCGCAGTCGTTAAAGGAGGGCAAATTTAAGTTTCAAGCCAAAAGAAAAGTAGATGCTGGCATTGGCGCCGATCCGCCCCGCGCGGACGACGGACCCGGTGACGCTGACAATAACGCGAAGGCGAAGAAAAAAAAGAAGACAATTTCGACGCTTTCTTTTGACGAGGACGAGGAATAAATTAAATTGAGACACGTAGCGATTATTACACGTAGCAGAATTGAAGAGACAGAATGTTTCAAATAGTAACAACACAGATGGTCTCTTCGGACACTTTACACGTCCAAAGCGTCGATAGATTTCGCTTTCGCGTTCAACGTGGATGTTTTGGCGAGTTCGAGCGCTTCGAGCTTGGCTTTCATGTCCGCGAGCTTTGCCGCTTGCTCAGCCGCGCGTTTCTCCTTGATTCTCTTCTGTAAGCGACCAACCTTATACATGTCCTCGTAATTTGAGATGATGGGCACGTCAGGATTTTCGCGAGCCAAGCGCTGCGCTTCGGTTTCTTCCTCTTTGTCGGATTCGCTATCCCAACCGAAATCGTCGCCGTCGCGCGAGTAATCCGTCTTGGCGATGATTTCCCAATCTCTCGCCAGATCATTCGGTGTCGGCGCGATCGACCCTTCGGGTATGTTTTCACACGTACCACCATCATTCTCATCGTCGCCTTCATCGAACACGCGCAGCGCGTACGGACTCGCACCGATGAGCGCATCATTCGCCGCCGCGACGACGAGACGGTAATGTCCACCGCGAGCCGGAACGTACGACGCCACCAATCGTCCGTGTCCATCATCCTCAATCCTCACACCACCGTCATCCACGGTGACCATGTCATGGCCATTCATATCAGTGATGCACACGCGCAATGGTAAGCGGTCCAAGACGTCATCGATGACGGCGTTGTCGAATTCGTCGCGCGCGCACACCGCGAATTGCGCTCGTTCGCCCGCGCGCGCCCGCTTTACGCCATCGCCGACGACCACGCAATGCTTAGCGCTCGGCGTCGTCGCCTTCACGGTGACATCGTACGGTGAATGTCCGCAATGCTCATCGGCACCGATGAGGACTTCGCAGGTGTATTCTCCGGCGACTGTACACGTGTAATGCGCGACGTACGTCCCGTCGCCGTTATCGCTTACGGTGCCGTATTCCACCACATCGGGTGCGTTATCGTCGCCGTCGTCGTCTTTCACGAGCGTGAGCTTCACTGTGAACACATCACCACCGCTCAATCGCTTATTCTTCAATTCATCGCGCGCCTCGATGCCGAGCGCGGCGGGCACGCCGGCCACCGCGCTCACGCATCCGGGGCCAAAGACGGCGGTGAAGAGCGGGTCCGCCGTACTTTGACACCAACAATCATCCTCCCATTCGCCGCGGTATTTCGTGCCGTCGGCAAAGACACAAAATCCGTATCCATGGCGGCGATCGTGACGCCATTCACCCTGGTATTGGTCGCCGTTGGCGTACGCACACGCACCCTTACCGTGTCTTTGGCCTCGGCGCCATTCGCCGCGGTAGACGTCTCCGTCGGCGTACAATCGCTTGCCTTGGCCGTGTTCGAAACCTTTGACGTATTCGCCACGATACTCACACGCGTTCTCGCCACTAAATACCGTCGTGCCTTGACCGTGCTTGAGCCCATCGACGAATTCGCCCGTGTACGTGTACGTCGGCGTCGTCCACGAGCCGACGCCGTGGAAGACGTCTTTGTGCCATTCGCCCTCGTACGAAGATCCGTCAAAAAACTCACACTTGCCGCGACCGTGACGCTGGTCGTCTTGCCATTGTCCGATATATTTCATATTACCGACGGCGATGAATGTACCGCGGCCGTGTCGAGACTCTCCGCGCCACTCGCCGTCGTATTCGACGGCGCCATCCGCGGTGACGTAACGTCCGCGCACGCGCCCGCCCGACATCATGCTCCCAGTATACGTCGATCCATCCGCAAACGTATACAACCCTTGACCTTCAATGATATCATCCACCCACTCGCCTTCGTATTCGTCACCGTTCGCGAACACTTGCACCCCCCAGCCCCACCGATGGTCGTCCCGCCACTCGCCGTCGTACGCGTCGCCGTTGACGTACGAGCACGCGCCTTTCCCGCACGTCTTATCATCCACCCAATCACCCTCATACATCAAACCCGAAGCATAGGTAATCTTCCCAAACCCATGTCGCTTATCATCCCGCCACCATCCCTCGTACACGTCCCCGGTCGAACACGTATGCGTGCCCTTCCCGTGTCGAATGGTCTCCACCGTCTCGCCCACGTACGCGTCCCCGTTGGTATACTCCAATCGTTTCTCCGCGTAATACTCGGGCTCCGCGATCGCGCTCGCCTGCGCGATGAGCGCCTCGTCCCCACTTCGCGCCACGCTGGCGTGCATCGCGCGCAACCGCTCGAGCTCGGCGCGCAGTTCCGCCGTCGTGAGCGCGCCAACCATGCCATGTGCATTCGAGGCATCGCTCGCGTCGGCGCGCGTCTCATCCTTGACCGTCGTCGTCGTCGTCGTCGTCCCCATCGCGCCGTCGCCGTCGATATCATCCTCGGACGTAATGTCCACAATCTTCATCTCGCCCTCGCGTCGCGCGTCGCGCACTCCCGTCGACCGTCGTCCGTCGTGCGTCGTGCGTCGTCTGCGCCACAACCAAATGTCAAAAACTTTTATACTGAAAACCCATACGGATGATGAAAAAAAACGGCTGCCAAAAACGCATTCGGACACACGGCGATATTCGGACATCCGGCGATATTCGGACATCCGGCGTTTTAGGCCATCGCCCGACGACGTTCCGACGGCGTCAGTGCTCGCGCGCGGTGCGACAGGCGCGCGCGGGCGCACGAACGAGGCCAGGGATACGAGCGCGTTCTTTGGGTGTGCGTTTCGCGCGGGTCTGCGCGGTGGGGAGGGGGAAAACGGGTGACAATGCGCCGTCGGTTGCCGCTCGCGCACGGCGCGCGGGGCGCGGGATGTGGCGCGCGAGACGACGATGGTGACGCGGACGTCGCGCTGAGCGCGGAGCGGTTTATGAATTGTCGCGTGCATAAGAATTGTGCGCACGAGTGGTGCGAGTTTAAGCGGTTACCGTGGGAGTTTCGAGCGGTGAGGGATCGGAACGCGGCGCGAGGGAGAGGCGGACGCGAGGGACGGGAGGCGAGGTCGGGCGTCGATGCGTGGGTATCCGCGGCGAAGAGGGAGGATGATGTGTGGAATATAGAAGGGGAGAAAGAGCGGCATCGATTGCGGGCGGAGGAGGCGAAGGCGATGCGACAGGCGGATAAGGATGCGCGCACGGCGGCGGCGTACGACAGGCGGTTGACGACTGAGGCGAATAGAATGCGGAATAAATTAGGTACGAAAGGGTTGAAGAGGCAAAACTCCACGGAGAGTGTGGATTCGGCGACGCTTAATGCGCAGCAACGCGCGATAGCGGTGTATGAGAAACGCATGAGTCGGTGTCGAGGGTTGTTGCAACGTAGAGCCATGGCGCTCGCGCACGCCGACACCGTGGCGGTGCATCCCGTGACGAATGAAGTGCTTTACAAGTTGAACCCAGAGCAGGTGGCGAGTGTTTTGAAACGCGAGCGGCTTCGAGAAGAGTATGCGGAGACGACGGCGCTAAAGGCTGGGTTCAGCGTGCCCCCAGGTCCAAAAGTTGGCGACATGTACCGGCTTCCAAAATTATATGAGGAAATTTGGCTCTATGAAGACCCTGCGCACGGCGACGACGACGTGACCGACGCGGAGTTGCTCGAGATGCTCGTCGACATGCACACGGTGAAATATTAGCGATCTGCACCATTTCATTTTTCGTTTCACCTCCACTACGGTAGCTAGCTAGTGTAAATTACCATTCAACGTTTTGCCTCCGTCTTGGCGGCGAGTTCATCGATTCGCCTGAATTGCCACGGCCAGCGCACGTTGTATAAGAATGGACGCTGATCGAACCTGTTGTCGTCGGGCGAATAATTTTCCGCGTGATACGACGGGGTGAGCGTGGTCATTTTGTGCCTGTTGCACGAGTAAAAGAAGAAGAACTTTTTCACCTTTTCTGCGATTTCGCGAGGAGACAAATTTCTATGCTTCCATTCCACCTTGCTCAATCGCTCGTACATTGCCACTGGACCGAGTCGAGAAATCTTGCGTAATCGCCCGTACACGCCTAGCTCGTCGTAACTCATACCCATATCTTCCTCGTCCGTTTGCACGTGGTCTTCGCGAATGGGTTCGAGTTCCGCCGTGGGCGGCGCTTCTTCAACCAAAGCGAGCGTAGGATATCCTAGATTTGTCGCCCCCCAACGCAAGAATGATCGCAAGTCTGATTTACTGATGCCACCTATCGGGTTCACGTCCGCGCTGGAACAGTCGTACTTGGTCATGTACCCTCGCAAACCTTCGTCTACGTTGGCGCTGCCGAGCACGAGCAAAAATCCATTCTTCCCGCGCACCCACGGTAAAAGTTGCGCGAGCAAGAATGACAAAACCATTCTCACGCGCGCTTGGATATTTTGTAAAGCTAGATTTTCGGCGTTCGAGCCGCCGTCGACTTTGAATTTTGGGGTTTTCCCTGTCACCATGACGAAGAAGCCGACAACCGCGGCGACGACGACGTCGATGACGACGCTCAAATGAGACGCGCCAATCTCCTTCGCAAGTGCTGTCGCTCGCGCGCGCGTTTCCGCACTACTGTTATCCGTGCCCAAATACACAGTAGTGAAAATCAGTTCCGCCAGCTTCTGTGCGCTCGGGATGGGATCTGCATCGCTCAATTGCGCGATTCGCCGAATATCGCGCGCAACCGTTTCGTCGCCGTCGTTCGCGGCTTTCGTGACTAATTGACACATGTTCCCAACAATCGCCGCCGTACTGGCAGAGTCTGCGCCTCCAGAAAGTGGTAAAAAGTAACCACTCGCGCCGGATCGCCTAAGATAATCCCAAAGCCAGCACGCCGGACCGAGCGCGATTTCTTCTTCTGGAATGTGAAACCGAACGGGTCGCGTGGTAGTCGGCGTGGAATCGGCGTCACATAATCGAAAGGGCACTCGAATAAATGGAATACGCGGTACATTCGACGCCTGTATACTCATGCTTTGAAATGCTCCGCGATACGAGCGAACTTCGTCGAGATCCACCGTCGCCGTGACGACTTCAACATCGCTCACGTCGAATTGCTTTCCCTGCGCGACGATTTCTCCATTCACAGCGACGCATGCACATCCATCATAGTACAATCGACCACCGTCGCATCCGCGCTGATTTGAATATAAATAGACACCACCCGCTTTACCACTGGCACTTTTGATCAGATTCATGCGCGCGTCGAGCTTACGGAGCTGATGGTGCGAGCCGCTTCCATTGCTCACCACGTCCACGCCATTCAAGGCTAACGAGATATGCGGCGCATCCGGCGTCCAAAGCTCCTCGCACGTCTCACTACCTAACGAACCATCATCAAACTCGAGTGCGCCGTCGCCGAAAGGCACGGTCCCGTCGCCACCGCGCGCATACATCGCGCACGATGTGGGAAGGGCGAACGACTCTGTTTCGTTCACCCTCGTCCACGCCACGAACCACCGCCCTTCACGATAGTTTCCATCATCCGCCAGCGCCCGTTTCGGCCGCACGAACACAATTTCACCATTCACGATGAACACGCGACAATTATACCTCGCACCGCGATGCGTCGCCGGCGCGCCGACGTCCACCGCGACGTCAGCCATCAATGCCTTGTCCTCGCACAACTTCCCAATCACCTCCCACGCGTGCGTCTCCGTATCGCGTTCGTGAAAATGGTCTTCGCATCCATAGCCACACGTTTCAAGTTCAGGACCGACGCGATAGCGCGCGCCTTGCGCCTTGGCGAGCGCGATAGACTGCGCGATTCGTTCGTAATTCCCATCGAAATCGAGCGCCCACTGATTCAGCGCGCACGTCGCCAGCGTCGCGTTTCGCATGTCTCCGTGCGCGCGCGGCGAATGACGTGGCTCTGCGTGCGCGTGCTCTCGTCGTCTGCGTTCGACGTCGGCCCGGCTCTGCGCGTCGTCGTCGTCGTCGTCA
>Ga0222714_10002534_pt1 | contig 19212 bp, 32 predicted proteins | sample C33_3DmetaG_FD_165048 | JGI IMG/M metagenome (GOLD analysis project Ga0222714, IMG submission 165048) | Estuarine water microbial communities from San Francisco Bay, California, United States - C33_3D | ecosystem: Environmental > Aquatic > Marine > Unclassified | place: USA: California...
AGAGACTGATTGTTTAATTTTATAAGTGCCATTAGTTTGCCTCCAACGCTGTAATCCGCGCCTCTAGTTCCTGTATGGTCTTCACCAGCAACGGCACCAGCTTTGACTGGTCAATGCCTTGATAGACAGCATTGCCCTCATCATCGACTGCGTCCTTAGTGCCGCTGATTGCCTCTGGCACAACGTCCTGCACTTCGTGTGCAAGGAAGCCATCGACTGTGGTATCTGCGTCAGCAATAAAGTTAAAGCGAACAGGGTTGAGTTGCTTGAGGCGTGTGGTTGCATCCCAGTCTGCCACCACGTTTTCTTTGAGGCGGTAGTCTGAGGTTGTGTTGTAATTTACACCCGTGCCATTAAATGTGATTGTGCCTACAGTTGAACCGCCACGCAGGAAAACATTGTAAGTAAACCCAGAGCCATTGCTGGTGTCTATGTTGTGGGTGACATATCTATCAGTGTTGGAAACTTCAAATACAATTTTGTTGTTTTGATTAGTGCCATAAAAACTTGTTGCGCCGTTTGCGGCGATACGCATCTTTTCACTAAAAGTAAAATTTCCATCACGAGAAATAGTACCAAACTGTAGGTTTTGGTCATCAGCGTAGAAGACACGAAAGATATTACTTAGCGCACCCAAACCCGCACGAGAATTGCCTGTGTTTGTAACAAGTAGTTTGCGAGTGTGACCAGCGTTTTCACCAGAACCTAAATCTACAAGACTTTCGCTGTCTGGGTTGGTTTGCGATATGCCGACCTTACCGCTGCTGGAAATGCGGAGGCGTTCTGCGTTGTTAGTGCCGAACACCATTGCCCCACCATAATGGTTCATAATGGTAGATGTGTCTGACGCTGCTTGATAAATTTTCAAACCATTGCTATCGGTGCTAGCATTTTTAATAGTAAATGTACCAGAACCAAGACCTAGTTCAGTTGGCGGTGATGCATCACCCACGCCAACGCGATTATTCGTGCTGTCAACGTATAGAGTGTTGGTGTCAACAGTAAGGTCGCCAGATACAGCAATGTTGGTGTCAAGTTTAGCAGACGTTACAGCACCATTGCCAATCTTAGCAGTAGTAATAGCACCATCACTGACGCTGCCTACACCCAGCACATCACCAAGAGCAACAACAAAGTCAATGCTGTCGCTGGCTGTTAGTGCTGTGTCAAAGATCAGGTTGCTGCCTGACACTGTGAAGCTGTCTTGTGGTGCTTGGATAACACCGTTGAGAGAGACTAGCAGTTGGTTAGCAGTCTCAGGATAGTATGCTGCGCCACCTAGCGTAAGAGCGTAGGTAGCGGTAGCAGAGGCAGTCAGGTTGTCCAGCTTGTGAAACCCACCGCCCACAGGTGATTTACCTATGTAGGGCATTAGTCTGCCTCCTGTATTGTTAGTGTGCCAGCATCTACCTGACGCATGATTTCTGCGTAGTGGCGGTTGGCTGGGTCAAGTGGGGCGTGCATAATAATTCCATCAGTTGTAAACTCAACGCTTACGTTCTCACCATTATTGGCGAGGTACTTTGCGGCTGTAATGTTTATCTCATTCATACTTATAACTCCGAATCGCCTACACAAAAGAACGTAAGCCCCCAAATAGCACTATTGCTTGGGCCAGCCCCCATTACATATGTCCCAGCAAAAGCCAAGGCAACGCCAACATTATGTGTCTGCGTACCCGCATTATCTAGCGTTGTAACTTTACCGCTATTTCCAGCTTGGTCATATATTGTAAGAGTTGGGGAGGCACGTTTTTCGACTCTCCAAGGGTATGTCATATACCGCTGACCACTAGTTTCTTCATCCATACCAGCCATACCCAACGCAGTTATAGTATTGTATGAAGACGCTGTGCCGGGGGTATTTGCGTAGGGGTAAGTCTTTTCATAATACCGCTGACACCTAGCCAACTCATCGCCATAGCTACGGTGTTCAAACGGCGTGGCAGTTGAGCCTACTTCTAGTTGGACGCCTGTGATGTCAAATGTTGCATTTAAGGTGTTTGCCCAATTTTCTGTAAAGTTTGGCAGATATGCATCTGTTTGACCATTCCTAGTATACCAATCTGTAAGGCTTACTTCTTCCCCACCAGTATAATCAGTTCCGTACGCAGGAATGATATACAGATCAAGACCACGACCGGTGTCACTATCAATTTGTAGATTAGAGTTGCCCGTAGTTGTAAAGGTTACTTTTGTCCAAGTGTTCGCCGCAAGAGTAAAAGCGTAGTTTCTGTGATACTCTGTGCCATCTCTAGTTTGATATACAATGTAATATGTGCCTGCCAAACTAGACCTAGCCCAAAAACTAACAGTTATACTGCTGTTTGAGCTTGTGTATTGCCAGCCAGATTGTGCAATATCTTGACCCTCAAAAGAAGAAGCGCACTCTACATAAGCCGCTGTAGACGAACTAGCTGTAGTAACTTGCATCCTGTAAAATTTACGAAAACCACGGTCATAGGGTTCGCCTGAAGAAAGAGTCTCTTGTGTTTGTATTATAGATGGGCCGCTAAAATTAGTTTTAAAGCGGTCAACCGTCTGAATTCCAGCCGATGTAGACGATGTGCCACGCTGTGCCACCTGCATCGCACCATTGATGATGAGGTTTCTGACCCCATGTACAGCGGTGTCTGCCATACTACTATTATTAATTGTACTTAGTGCCATTATAGCCTCCTATTAGTAAGGGCTTGCACCAAGTACTGATGTATCCCAAGCAGCTTTAAGTTCTGTGATAGTTGTTGCTGAAGCAATAGCACTTGCTGCAGGTGCATCACGCAGAGCATCTTTTGCTGTTGCAATATCAGTTGTACTTGCGCCTGTCTCTAATGCTTTCATAAGCTCTACGTCTTTAGCTTCTAGTAGTGGCTTGCGTACTTCACGAATCTTATTTTTAAAAATTTCTTTAGCAGCATCGATATCTTCACTGATGACAGTTCCATTAAGAACCCAAGCACCACGGAAGTTACGATCTGCGGGAACGGTTGTGCCGGCTGCATTAGCCTGCGTTCCATTCATATCTACAATATATGTATCTACCATTTGTTACTCCTATGCGGCAACTTGAAGATCATCAGAGATCTTCCATGAGTTACGCCATTCTCTTGTTTGAGGTAATTGTTCTTTCTTACAGACAACCATCTTTAGACGGTTGCCTTCATTATATGTTTTCCACACATGCTCGGGACAGTCTTTCATAATGAGATACTCGATAGCCTCTTCCTCAGTCATTGCCCCTACAGGTTCTGTCTGATGAAGTAGATAACCACGAGTGTGCTTCTTGAAAGCTTGTTGTGCTTCGTCTTTAGCCAACTCGTGATACACCCAGACCGGAGGAAGGATGCCGCCCTGCAATGCACACGCCATCCAGTTAGGGTCAGGCACAAGTATTTTGGCGCACTCATCAACGCTGTCCTCATAGACTACCCGATAGTCTGACTGCACACCCTCTAGGTTCTCTTTGGCCCAGCATAGGCGGTCAAACAGGTGAGTGCCTTTGAACTCTGGTGTCTGCATTAGGCGAGGTCTCCTAAATGAGCCGTAGAAACATCCACATCAACGTAAATAGAGGCAGCACCATTGTACAAAACAATTCCGCTTGTACTAGCAGTGTAACTTCCAAAGTAGTCATTATTTACGTTAGTAATTGCATTGACATTACTATGTGCAATGCCTACTCCTGAATAAGTTGCACCAGTAAAAGAATTAACAAAGTTTTGGTTATATTTGCCAACTCCTAAATCTGTAACACTAGCAGTGTTAAGGCTTCCAAAAAAAGTAGTTGTAGAACCACCACTACTGTCCATAGAAAGCCAAGCCTTCGCACTACCATTCACAACATAGTTCGTGGCGATTGACCCTGCGGTGCTGTGTTCCAGCGTATCTGCTATAATTTTTCCAGCCATTATGCGAGATCTCCGTGAACTGTTGTAGATACTTCAGCAGTATCTTGTGCGCTATTATCGCTAATACGAAACACTTCAATTTTAATTACAGTAGTTCTGGGTAAGTTAAAGGTAACAAATCTATTATTTTCACCGCTACCAATAGTCGCTGAAATCACATTATTATTCCCATCAGCAAAAGCGTTTGTTGGTACAAAAGATGTTTCACCAACACCAGAATCTGTTAAACTTGATATATTAAAACTTCCATTAAGAACTTGTGTACCACCATATGCTTGCGTAAAAAACGCCCACGCCTTCGCCAAACCCTGCTGCAACTGCATAGTCGCCGCACCGCCTTCAGAGGTCACTGTGATATCACCAGCGGAGGTCTTGCCGTTGAGGTTGTCTACTTTGATTTCACTCATGCTAGGTCTCCGTGAATAACATTGGGTGCATAAGGATAATCATATCTTGCGCTACTGCCTGTTGAATAAGATATGGATAACTGCACACTAGATGTTGTTATGACATTTTGATAATTAGGAACAATGGAAAGCGTTATTGTTGTTGCAGTATCTGATGCTGGTGAACCACCGTTTGTATAAGAAACAGAACTCATATTGTTTGTAAATGAAGATGTAAAAAGTCCTGTACCGTCATCAGACAACGAACTTTGACCAAAACTGTCATCTGTAACTGCGGCTGCGCAATCAAATACTGTCCAAATTTTTGCCGCACTCTGCTTAGTCAGCGTGACAGGACTTGTGCCATCGCTTGCTGTGATTGTGTCTGCTCTTAGTTCACTCATGCTATCACCAGATTACCGTTTACTGTTACGGTAACTCCTGTCGCTAGGGTTAGTGGGCCAGCGCACAGGGCGTTGGTGTTAGCTACTACAGTGACGCTAGTGTTTAGCTCACTCTCATGCACACGAAAGATGTCTGCTGTTCCACCACCACTATCACCAAGGAAGCTGCCGCCACCTAGTACAAGTGCAGGGTCTAGTTTGGCTTGTGTAATAGAACCGTCAGGTGGTACAGTAGTCTGTAGTGCTAGTGCGTTATAGACCACGTAGATGTCGTCAGAGGCCACTACAGAACCTGTGAGGGTAACTGTAGTCCCTGCTGCTGTATAAGCCTCAGTAGGCTCCTGACGGACGTTATTGATGTATAGATCAATAGCTTCTGAACTAGCTACAGCATGAGACAGTGTAAGGGTTGTGCCAGTAGCGCCAGTAAGATCTTGCTTTGCAGGAATACTGCTATAGCCTTGAACGGCTTGATTACCAATGTAACCCATAGTTTCCTCCCTTAAGCTGAGATGTCATCAACGGCAGATACCCAAGCATCAAGAGATGCTGCTGTGTCTGATTTAATCCAAAGTCTATCACCGCTACTTACAACAATCTTTGCACCACCATCAAGTAGTTGTAGTGCGCCTCCCGCTGCAATAGGTGCACCCTTAATAAGATACACATTATTTGTACCGTCATTAATATAAGCATCTACTGTAATTGCGTTAGCCGTTGTATTAGTCATATGAATACCAACAATAGTATCATAACTATCAAAGTTTGCCCCATTAGGAATATCTGAGGCAGTTGTCCCTACGCCCTGTAGGGTATATCGTCTAAAATTTTGTGCCATAGTTTACTCCTATAAAGCAATACTCATTGCAATTGCAAATCCATTTGAGGCAAAGCCTGCAGTACTTACAACCGCATCGTTCCAAACAGTACCATCATAAACCCGAATAATATTACTACTCGTATTAAAGTACTGATCGCCGGCATCTACGGTACCAAGATTAACTGTGGTTTGCCAAGTAGCTGCAGCAGTGTCGTTTGCAAATGCGCCATAATACACATCGCGAAAATTCTTTGTTTCGTTAGCGGCTTGCTCTGCCCAATATTTTGCAGAGTACTCAGAACCATCTACAGTACCAGCAGTATACGCGGCCCAATCTTTAGCTGAGCCTGTTGTACCACGGATTTGTGTACCAACAGCGTATTCTTTTGCAGAGTACTCAGACCCATCTACCGTGCCAGTAGTTTCTACTGCCCAATCTTTTGCTGGTCCACTACCTGCAGTATTAGTTACACCAGTACCTCCGATTGCCCAAGCTTTTGAAGAATAGTCTGTACCATCCACAATACCCGTAGTTTCTACGGCCCAGGCCTGTGCGTTAGTTTCACTCGTGGCTGCATTGGTTGCACTAGTGGCTGCATTAGTTTCGGAGACGCCTGCATTAGTTGCACTCGTTGCTGCTGCGCTAGCATCTGTTGCTGCGCTAGAAGCACTGGCTGCTGCATTTGTTTCTGAAATACCTGCGTTAGTTTCACTAGTAGCAGCATTAGTTTCAGAAACACCAGCTGCGGTTGCATGAGATGCGGCAGAGGTTGCACTTGAACCTGCACTAGCTGCGCTGGCTGCTGCGGAGTTAGCACTTGATAATGCATTACTTGCTTGAGTTGTTGCATTCGTTGCTTGTGTTGAGGCAGCTGTTGCACTAGCAGAAGCGGATGTTGCAGAAGATGCCGCATTAGTTGCTTGGGTAGTTGCAGTCGTTGCACTAGTAGTTGCCGAGGTTTGACTCGCAGTTGCTGAAGTTGCACTAGTTGCTGCACTTGTCGCACTACCGGCCGCTGCTGTAGCACTAGCCGCTGCAGCCGCTGCATTAGCTCCCACTGAGGCAGCAGATGCCGCAGCATTGGTTGCACTAGTGGCTGCATTAGTTTCTGAGGTAGCTGCATTAGTCGCAGCAGTTTCTGCGCGAGTAACATCAGCAGCTACAATATCTGGAATACCACTAACAAGTGTATCCCCAAATAATCCGCCTGAGGAGGCGCTATTTGTTGCGCCGGTAAAACTACCGGGTCTTGCTGGTTCGGCCATTATATCAACCCTCTCCCATTAAAATTAACTTGGACGTTACCACCAGAAGCAGTACGCTGTGCATCCTCAACATTTAGTTCTTGAATTTCTTGGTAGAATAGCTGTAGATACTTTGAAGCTTGATCGTCTTCTTGAGTATACGTAAAGATTTCTGCAAGCGCTCCAAACAATAACACTCTTTCATTTTGATCTTTTAACCAGTTAGCAACCGGCTTACCAATATACCATGCATTAGTAATTGTGCCGCCCTGAGCTGTAGCCAATGCCTGTGTAATGTAAGCAGTAGTTCCTGTATTTGAAGAGAACCAAAGCTGTGCAGCATTTGGTGTACTTGAAACAGTAACATCTAAAAGCCCGGCATTATAGTTTAAAACTGTAATAGAATACGTAGCATCTAAAGCAGGTAGCCTACGATAGTAGTAAAGCTCTACTCCTGTCGGAGACCCCGCAACGGAGCCGTCTGCAAAAGCAGGGCTTAAATAAATCGTTCCTAACTCACGTGTCCAGTAATTGTTATTTGTATACTTCTCGGCATACGGGTCATTAAAAGTACGAATATCAACTTTTTCATTAAACACCCTGGTTGTTTGACCAGCAGCGTCGACTTCTCTAATCTGAATAAATTCGATTAGGTCAAATGGTAATTGAATTTCTGTCTTACTTGGAACAAGCCCATTGCCAGCAGTAGATGAAGCAATTAATGATGCACTGTCATACTTTGCCACATTCTCAAGAGGTGGAACTCTTAAGGTTTTGTATGCCTTGTCTGCTGCATAACGCAAAGCATCTTTAATAATATCGTTACTTACAGCTTCTTCGTCCCGGTTACACCAATTACGAACAAGCTCAACGAGCTGACTGTATGTTCTTGCCATACAAACCTCCTAATTAAGTATTGACTAATAGATCACGATACTCAGTCAATAAAATATTTTTCAGCCGTTTCATATTATTAGGATCATGCATAAACTCGGGGCTATGCAAATCTAAGTTATGATCTTGTAGAATTTTAATTGCTACGATATCTGGTATAGTAGCCATCTTGCGATAACCATCTTTACGAAGACCGAAGTAATCCTGTTTCTCTCGATCATGCTTAGCTTGATCTCTATAAGCTGTAATATCTTGAACTGCCTGCCAGTCTCCACTTTGAAGATCAAAGCCGGCTTGAATACCTTTATCTTTTCCAACAGTTGCACTGTGAAATTTAAAGTCTGTTTCTTTTGACATGTCCTCTCCCTACTTAATTAGGCTGGCTCTGTATAAGCAACAAACCGCCCGGACTTTCCAATATAACCTAGTTGTGCACCGGTAGGTGCTGCTGCAGGCGCGGTGCCTACTGCTACTGTGGCTGAACCAACAGTAAGGTGTGTAAGTTTATAACCATTAGTACCGGCTGAAGTAGTACGCCATACACAGGTTTCTGCGGGGTAAACGTTCCCGTTGTCTAGTTTAATAACTAACATTGTTACCTCCAAGGGTGTAATTTAATTTCAATTAATTTATTTTGCTTTCTTTTTAGCGGTAGCGCTTAGCTCGCTATAGTGATACAGAGGTTTACTAGTTGCCGTGTGCTTTACATTACTATATAGTTTTCCACCGTCCATCTTGTGTGTACCGCCTTTATGTACAGTACCGTCTTTAAAATAATGCTTTACGCCTTTCATTAGTAACTCCAAAATCTAATTTAATTTTTTATTTTCTTAAGTGGGTTATTTGTTGCTGGGGCGCAGCCCGCAACCCGTCCACCGGCATTATAGTAGCCTGCAACATTTCCACCGGCTGCTTTATATTCTATGTCTTGATTAGTTTTATCAGCATACTTTTTAGCTGCTGCCATGCCATACTTATTATATTTAAATTCTTTATCACCAACTTTTGGCATACTTTTCTCCAAGATAATAAAAGAGGGGAAGCCCTAAAGCCTCCCCTCAGTTTAACCTAGGCTAGGCCGTAGATCGCGCCACAACCCAATGGGTTACGGACTTCCAGAGTGGTTTCTTCGACCATCATACCGACGGTTGAATCACCTTTCTGCCCTACGTCAACTTCTGCCATTGGACGAAGTGTCGCAATGTTAAACCACATTGGATCGTAGATCAATGCAGAGAAGTCAGCTACGTTAGTAGTCGCTGCAAGGTTTGCAGGAGTAGCGTTTGAGTTGATGAACTGGACTTGATTAGCAAGACCCATGATGTAGTTAGGAACTACCATGAGATCTCCAAAGTCAGACATATACACATCAACAGACTGACGCAGCTTACCTGATTCGTCAATGTTACGCTGTACGCCAGTTGCGCCAACCATGAGATCAGAGAAATCACGACGCAGCTTTGGTGACAACATAACTTTAGTTGCCTTACCACCCTGCTCATAGATTTTCTGCATAACAGCGTCGATGTCTGTCAGTGCAAGTGAACCATTAGTCGGAGCAGCAGTTGTTGTCAATGAAGAACGAGTTACCTGAGTACCATCAGCGGTTGTAGCAGGCGCTGCCCACTGACCAGCGTATACTACAGTATCAGCTGAGTTGATGAATGACTGGTAACCACCAGCTGAGCGTGCAGTATTACCCTGAACACCAACAGCTGATGAGACGTTGAATGAATGAACCATGTCATGCTCAACATCGCGACGCAGCTCTGTGCCACGCTTCTTCAACTGGTATGCATATTCGTCAGCAATTCCAGCTTGGTCTACTGCACGGCGTGTGCCTGATACAGCAATAGTCTTACCGTTGATCTGAGTGTAGTTACCCAGACGCGTGCGGTATGGACCAGTGCGTGCAAAGCGATCACCAACAGCAGGACTACCTGTACCACCAGCTACAGTTGGCTCGATGTAATCGGTACCTTCTGCAATGCGTGATGAACCAGGTGTATCCAACTGGTCTGTCTGCCATTCGTGATAAATAGCAGTTGCTTTAGTTTTGCCAATAGATGACATGAAAGGAGTTTCATCACGAGTAATCATCGTGATAAAGTTGGCAAGATCTTCCCGCTGGGAAACATCTTTACCGGTTCCGCGAGCTGGTCCCTGTGGACCACCTGTGCCGCGTACACCAAGAGTGCTAGACATTTTTTATACCCTCCAAGGTATTAAAGATTTAAAGAGCGTTCCGCAAGTCCACGAAGGAAACCCATTTGCTCGTCTTGTGAAGCATCTCCACTTAAGACTTTTGCTCTTCGAGCTGCAGCTGCATCTTCTTTTTGTTTTGATACAGGTTTAGCTTTACGAAGTGGGGCTCTCTTTGTTGGTGCTGACTTTCTTTTAGCAGTGCCTTTTTCAACACCCTGCTTTAGTCTACGATAATCATCTACAAACTTAACAATAATAGGATCCGCAATAGAGTCTAATACTTCCGGAGAAATACCTTCATCAATTGCAAACTGTCGGATTGCTCCAGCAGTCTCCTCATTAAAATCAGGAATCAATGTTGGAATAGCTTCATTAAAGTAATCCAATTGTTGTTTCCATTCTTGCTCTGCCATTTCGGATTCTTGTTTACTAATAGTTTTCACTAGTTGCTCACGTTGATTCCGTGCAGCCCAATAATTTTTCTGAGTTTGCTCACGTTTATCTTTGAGTTCGTTGACTTCGTAGGTATCACCATTCTTCCGCGCTTCTTCAATTTGCGCTTCAATATTATGATACTCTTGAGAAAGTGCCTGCTCACTAGAATATAGTACAGCAGCAGAAGCCTTAGACATCATTGAAAGTTCTTCAACTCGTCCTTGGTATTCTTCTTCCAGCGCTTTTCTTGCGTCACCAAGTTCACGACCCTTTTTAGAAAGATGCTGTTCAGTAGAGTAACCTTTAATCAGGTCACCAAAAGAAACTTCAACAAAGTCGCCGTCTACTTTGACAACAACTTTAGCCTCTAAGTCCAAGTCTTCAGCAGCATATACATCGGATTCATCGGTAGCGGCTTCATCAGCGGCATCTTCTTCTTCCGTATCTACTTCTTCTTCTTCGACCTCTTCATCAACTTCTTCGCTAACGGCTTCCTCAGATGCATCTGGGTCTTCATCATCTGATTCGTCCGGGTCCAACTCAGGTACCTGCTCATTGGGTAGAGATCCTACGAAATCAGAGTTTCGTACAATGTCAGCCAGCAAGGTGTCTTCAGTTTGACCGTTATCAACCGGTGCTACGGAGTCATCCATTCGGGTAGAGTCCATTTGTGCTTCGGTATTCTGTTCCATTAGTTAGCCTCCTTCTTTGGAGTATCCTTTTGGGAATTCATTTGCTTGATATATTTCTCTCGTAATGCATGCATGTTAACAAGAGTATCCGCATTAAGCCGCGCTTTTCCTGCACTGCGCATTGAGTCATATTCAAGTGTGTTAATCATATCTGTATAATTCTGTACCAGTTGTGTATAATCAATTGGTCTCATTGTTATCCTCCATCATATGGGGAATGTTCTTCCCATACATCTCGAAGTTTATCATTCTTTCTTTAACGCTACCTAGCGCTAAAGCGGAAGAGTAGAGGAACTCTCGAGATTTAGTTTCATGCGGCTCCGTCTTGAGCCATTCAATAAAGAAGTCAACTAAGACTTCCCCGTATACTTCATCAAAGAACTCATCCCGTTCTTTGGCAGCGAAGTGCCCTTTTACATGAGCACGACGCGCCAATTCTTCAGGATGAATCTTATGATTACCGTATGATTTATTATTACCCAGCTTCGTCTCAGCTGCCTTACGGTATTTATCCATTAGATCCTCATCTAGTTGTTATTAGTCACTTGTAATAATTGCCGAGCCATCTTTAAGATTTCACCGTAGTCAGGATGCGGAGGTAGCTCTGCACCTTCTTTAACGGATTTAATCTGTAGATCCGCCCACTCTTGGAAGTGCTTATCAATAGACACGGCCAATTGTTTTGCATTATCATCAAATGTATTTTTGGTCTGTGCACCAGTGTACATAACATTAGCCTCTGCCAATGCAACATCAGCTTCAACTTTTCTTTGCTTAGCCTGGCGCTCAGCTTCTGCAGCTTGAGATTGTCCTTGGATCGCTTGCTGCGCCTTCTGTTTAAACTCATCAGTAGTGTAGTCCTCAAGATAGTCATTACTATCAATACCCATTGCTTCAATAAGTTTTGTAGCAAGATGAGCAGGTGCTTCAGGTCTAATAATAATTCCTGCACCTTGTTGATTTAGTGACGGAAGAATTTCTCCGGCAATCTTAGAAAGCTTACCAATGGTATTTGAGTTTGAATTTTCGCCAATATCAAGTTGTACTTCTACATCCATACGTGATGGAAGTAAATCCAGATTAACAGAACCATAAATACCATCAAGATTGTATTGCTGTAGTCCTTTCATATTTGCACGCATTGTTGAATAGACGCCAATAAGCATACGCTTAAAGCCAGTCTCAGCAAACCTACGGGCAATATGTTGGATTCTTTTCTGTGCAGCGGACTGTACAGCCGAAAGCTTTTGCTCTGAGTTACCTGATACATATAGCGTATCATTTAATCCCTGAGCAGCTTTAGACATACCAGTAGCCTGCTCTTTAATCATCTGAAGATGCTCGAGCAATGGTACAGTACCTGTAGAAATTGTTTCAGGAGCCAGCGCTTGCACTGCGCCAGTTGGATTACCATTAGTTGGAATGATCTGCTTTGGCTTCATATTCTGAAGAGCAGAAAAATCTACAACATTAGGATCTGCCAATTTTGGCGAATAGTTTGTTAGATATGTATTCTCAACAAATCCACGAAGGATTGCAGTAGATGCTAGTGTTGAGCTACGAGTAAAGTCAGCCATTGATAAACCATAGTATTCATGAGGGATATCAATTGGAACAATCGATGCTAGCGGAACCATATCACAATCTTCTTCAGAAAGAATATAAGAACCTACAGTAATAAAATGTTTTAGTTCTGCAATACCATCACCATCACGGTCGATACGCATCCAACATTCTGTAACAGTTACTTCACGATTAGCTTCAAGAGGGAAGACAGTTTGCTGATTAGAACCTTGATAATACTCTTGTCCAGTAACAAGTTTGCGTGCTGCTACGTCTTGTGAGTATTTTAAAGTTCCCATCCAGCTTGCATCTTCATCAAGCTCATCCCAAGCAATAATATTTTCCGAAGCTTCCGGCCAATACTTACGAATCTCAGATCGTGTCATGTCGGTTTGAATACCAACAAAGGCTGCATCATCAATTGTAATTGCGTCTCTAGAAATTCTAAAGTTTTCCGGTGGAATCAATTCAAGTTTAACTCGGGAATTATTTACCTTCTTACGAACGCGTACATCAATATAGACAAGCTCGACTTCAGGACCAAACTCAGCGGTATCACCACCGACAGTTTTATTTTCAAATTGAAGATCACCAACAATTTCCATATCATCAGCAGATAGAATTTCATCTAACTTTGTCTGACTAATCTCAGCATACTCTTCGAATACATATTCGTAATCTTCGATATAACCCCAACGGCAAACTGAATTCTTCCATAACAAAGAGGACTTCATCCATGACTGGATAAGTTCCCAACCATTATTGCGTTTGAAAATACAGTAGTTCACCAAAGCTGAGGCATCCTTAGCGGCTTTAAATCCACCAGGAGAATTCTCATATGGTATAAAACGTGCTAGCTTTTGATTACTTAAAAACAAATCAGATAGAACTGCAGTATAAGCCTCAACAACCTCTGTAGTTGATGTATCTACAATTGTTGAAACACCTTGCGGAGCAAGATGTCCTGCGGGTACCCCGGCAAACTCATAGGTTGCCTTTAGTCGCTCTCGAGCAAGATCAGATGAATTAAGCCAATCGCCTGTAGAGTTTTGTACTCCACTATCAATAAGCGCAATAAGCTGTTCATCGGTCACCGCTTCTTTATAACCTTCAGTTGCCATATCAGCTTCCTCCAGGGTTTTGTAGAAACGGCATCTTTACTTTTTCTAAATCCTTAGAAGAGTAAGCGCCTGGCTTAGGCAATTCTGCCTGGGGTTTCTTAGGTTCTTTCTGTTGGTCTTTAATAGACTCAATAAATCTAGACATATACCGCTCCTGGGTTACCTATCTGTGTCTTTTAACTTTATCTGCAATCTTTTTAGGTTGCTTGCTATGTTGCTTACCAGCTTTCATATCTTTACGCTTTGCCCTAGTTGTTGCAGCATGTTCGCTCGGCGACAGTGCTTTAACTGCCGACGATGGCATATATCTTTCGCCAGTAGCTAATGGTCCTTGTGTAGAAGGCTTACCACTTCGGGTTCGCCATTTCTCCGAGGTCCATTTGTTCAGGCTCTTTTGAGAAGGCTTCTTTGCCATTAGTCTCTGTAGCCTCCACCGTTTTCTTTATATTGTTTAGCAAGCATCTGAGCTTTACGAGCCGACCATTGGCCTGGTCGACCGCCCTTATTACTAGCTTTAATTTTTTCAAACAGCCGCTTTCGCATTGTTGGTTTTGTATAGTTTCCTGCTTCATTAACTGCCATCTATTCATACCCCTGCCCTTTCATCCTGCGTACTTCAGCTTCTAATTCGTTTATACGATTCTCACGCATTAGCGCTTTACTACGCCACTTATTAGATTCTTTGGTTAATTCAATAAGCTCAATTTCCTGCGGCGAAAATAAATCCCCAGGTTTACTTCCGCATTTACACTCTACCATTTAACTTTATGGCTCCAGTATTTTGCTGAAAGCGGACCGGCTGGCGCACCTTGTGCATTATGACGGGCGTAATAGGATTTCTTACGAGCTTTATCCTTTGCAGTCTTTGGATTCTTTCCAGCACCGGTAACACCTTGCTGTCCAAATCTTACAAGCTTTTCTTTACCACCTGATCGTGCAAGCACGGCATGTGATTTAGTAGGGTGGCCTGGAGTGCGCTTGGGTTTATTATATCCTGAAAACCGCTCACCTGCTTTTTCAACTGTCATGTTCTTTCTCCTGCTTATCTAAAATATCTAAGCCATATTTTTTATTTAACCAATTAGCATATGCCTCAAACTTCTTATAACAATATATTCCTGCCTTAGTATCTTTAAACCAACTGACAGTTGCTGCACCTAATAATGCACCACCTATATTTGAAAGAAGCCAAAACCACATTAGATATTATCCTCCGCAGGTATAATCGAACTATTACCAAATAAGCGAACAGCATAATATGCAGCTTTAATTTTCCATGTAGGAACCGCAGGCTCCGCATCTTTCATAGCATACAAAAAGATTTTATCAGCAGCAGCCTTAGCAGCTTTAATTTTAGTAGGATCTTCACTATTAAACAAATGAGATTGTTTTTTCCAACGATACTGTCGAATTGTTTTGTATAACAGATCGTGAATAACAGCTGCCCGAGCTACATCAAATGGCGCAATAAATGCCCAGCAAGCCCTAGGTACAGATGCCATATCTGTTTCAAATTCAATCGGTACGGTAACAGTACCTTCATCTGTAATGACAACCCCAACAGTTTTAAGCACTGAGGTTTCTTCAGTGGTTAATTGATCGCACTGATATGATAGATCTTCTACTAATACCCACTTACGCGGTGGATGAAATGTTGCGCTTAATAACCGATTGAAAGTACCCATGGTCTAGTTCCCCTATTTTCTTAACTGGAGTTTTATAGTGTTTATTTCTTTTCTTATAACGTGGTCCAGCTGGATAAGGAATTATTATCTTTTTGTTTTGGTCCATGTATCGATCCTTAAATAAGTTGGCGGATGCTTCCCCTACCTCCGCCGGGGTAGTGAGGACACGGGAACTCTAGAACCATGCAGTTTCATCTTCATACGAAAACGTAGAAGCGCGCTGTGACCATGGCACTTTGTTCATTGTTAGTTTATCATAATGTGTACGTAGTGCTTCGAGTGCAATAGCTGTAGCCATTACTGTATCATCATGACAACCAGGTGCTGCCTCTGTACGACCTGAGTCTGTACTAATATAATCTTTTAATTCTTGTATCATTACTTTTGATGCAATCCAAATATCATCGTTTTCAACTGCATTCTTTAAGTTACCAATAATATGTGGCTTTGTTACTTGTGTTGTTCTGAACCCAGGCACCTGACCTTCTTCTTTTGAAATTGAAGAGATCTTTGTTTGCTTATATAGATTCACATAATTCATTTGAGATAATCGAGATAGCGTGGCGACGCCCATAGAATTACTCTCAACGATTAGCAACGCATTATTAAAGTATCTACCAAGATAAAACAGAAGATCACCAAACTTACTAGGATCTATTCGGTTATCACGATACAAAGCAATTACTTTTCTATTTATATCTAAAACTACTGCGGTCGAATAATCTTGACCAACCCCTAGGGCTACGTCAGCAGCAACAATATAATTACTATCCCAATCCGGGTAACCCCATAAGTGGAGGTTTCCTTCCTTAGAAGGTTCCCAAGATGACGACATAAAATCAAAATTCATTCTTCTATCTGGTTCTACAGGTACTAGTCTAGCCGTCTTCTCCGGATCAAACACAGAAGAACCTGCAGTAATAAAAGCTTCATCAGGAGTTGCTGGGTATTCCTGGCGGAATTTAAGTTCCCCACCTTCAGCAATCTTCAACCGACGCCAGTAGAGTTGACCATCATTTAGGTCAAACTGTTCTACCAGTAGATCCTCTTCCGAAGATCGTTCAAAGTTTTCCGGTGGTTCTCTCCAGTATTCTGGGGTTGAAAACCATGGAAGAAACAAAGGAAGGTATTCATTCTCGCCTGCTACAGCACCCTTCCACAATCTATAGAACTCACCTTGAGCTCCGTTAGCTGTTGACTCAATAATAACTTCTGTGCCTGGAGCCTCAGAGATACCCTGAAACAAACCCGCCAATATCTTCTCATCATGCGTCCAGAAAGCGACCTCTGAGAGATGTGCAATAGTTGGTGTAGTTCCACGTCCCGCTTCCGGTGATCCGGCTGTATACAGTCTATAAGAACCAACTGGCCTTTCACCATATGCATCTTTAGGGAAATGCGGAGCCGAGATAACAATCTCTTTAGCATTTGACTTTACCTCATTAGGTCTATACGCAGGATTCATATTCCTAATAATATTCCTGCTCATATTAAACAGGGCATCTGAAGTCGCACTATCATGCGCCATAACAACAGAACGTGCATGAGGTGTAAAGTATGTCTTCCAGAATACTCGACCAGCACAGTAGGTTGATATGCCCTGTTGCCGAGCTTTCAAGATAATAGCGCGAACCTTCCCGGTTTCAGCAAGCTGCTTATCAAGGGCTTTAGTAATTTCATTTTGACATGCATTAAAATCAAAATCAACAAAGCCAGCTCTAGCATCCTTAGTAATAATCTTAATATTATCTTTAGCAAAAGACGTGAAGTCATGCTCATAAGTCTTTAACTTCTGCCGCTTTTGCTTTTCTTCTAATAGCTTTAGAAGTTGTTTCTTATCTGTCATAGCTGTGTCCTCAACTAAATTTACTTTAAGGAGACGTTTAAATTATCTTTATATTTTTTAAATTAACTACTATAGACCCATAACTTCTAGTAGCCCTACTAAGTTTAAATGTCCCCTTAAAGAGGGGGGATAACCTATACTATATGTATACTATAATATCTATAAGAGTCTATATGTAGTATAAGTATAGGAACTAAGGTCTGTAAGATAAAGTTAGGTGTAGGGGAGTCTGAGGGTAGGGTAGATTAATCTTAATATATATAGTATACCCTATATAATTTCTATACCCCCTAAATACCCAAAGTGTCTATCTACACTTTCTCTAAGCCTTCTTCTTATCCCTAACAGCTACTTATATTCACACCGTACTTTACTTGAAGTACCACACCTTATATATACTTAAAGTAACCTAAGGGCTACCCTAAACTCTCCTAGCTACTCACACTACCCATACAATCTCTATACAACCTATCTCATATATTCTCTAAGCATCTAATCCTATACTAACAGGAAGCTAACGCTTCCTTCTCAAAGATACTAATATCAATCTCTAACTTCATAAAGCGAGACTCATATCATGCATCACATTCCTAACCACATCTTCACCGACACTAAAAACTTCTTTCAAATAACCGAGACCAATATCCTCCAACTCATCGACAATATCACTCATCCCAACACTGCTCCATTAACCATCTCACCTAACGACGACCCATGGGACCTAATTCAAACACTCTCCCAATACTCACAATCTCCAAATTCCTACAACATCGCCGAACACTTCTTCCAATCTTATCTTCATAAACATCCTTTTATACAAAAACTATTCTAACACCTAAAATATATATATAGATCTCAAACTATATATATATTTTTATTGTTGAACCTCCAAAACCCCCAACCAACCTCCATCCGAAAGCTAATCTCATGATACTATTCAATTCCATTTTTCTTATCACCAGTATCTTTATTATCTGGTGGTGTCTTTCAACAGCAAAGGTTATGCTCAATGACTGAATATATCTATCGCGTGTTCCCAGATGGCACCGTTCAAATCATCTGGCGTAGATAACATAACTAAGGGGAAGCTAACGCTTCCTCTCCAATGATTAAAGCGACGGCCTGATACCCGTGCTACTAGGGCTTGCCCTGAGTCGAACATATCATCTCCCTTAATTACCTAAACTTATCCTAAAGGAATCCTAAAATGTCTCTAAAAGATTTTAAATCTCGTGAATATCGTATGGACAATGTTGAACTTAACTATGCACAGAATCTTATGAAACCTGTTGCACCATTCGATAAACTGCAGTACGAACTCCAAATCGCTACTGCAGATCCTTCAACAGCTGACGAATGGAAAGCTAATCATCTTAAAGTTAAAACTGAAAAGTATATTAACAAAGATGATAAGTGGTTTGCTGTTAAAACAAATGGCGATCTCAAAGAAGTTAAAGCATCTTCTATCTTTCCTTCAGATGCTACTGAGTTCACCAAATACGTTGTATCTCTTAAGCGCAATGCTAAGAAAAACGACGGCTCTGACAACGGTCAACCCAATGTCTACGAAGCTAACGCCGAGCGCATGTCAGAAGAACGTGCATCTAATATCGGCAATGGCAGCATTGGCAACGTCGTTGTCTATCAAATGTACTGGTCACGTACAAACGGCGAAGGTATCACCAGCTCTCTGACTGATATCCAAGTTGCTAAATACGTCGAAGCTCCACAGCAAAGCGCTGGCTTCACCGACCTTACTAACGGTGCCATGCCTGTAACTGCACCAACCTTCGCGCCAGTAACCGCTGACGCACCATTCTAATCCTTATCGGAGGACACTACTATGACTGGTTTTGAAATTGTTGTAATCACCATCCTCGGTGTTAAAACACTTGAAGTTGTCACAATGCTCGTCAACTCTATTAGTTAACGGCTAACGCCGCTTCTCCGAAGCAACATAACTTATTTTATGCTCTGCTTCATTTAATACTTCCTGAGCACGAAGATAA
>Ga0222714_10002535_pt1 | contig 19206 bp, 3 predicted proteins | sample C33_3DmetaG_FD_165048 | JGI IMG/M metagenome (GOLD analysis project Ga0222714, IMG submission 165048) | Estuarine water microbial communities from San Francisco Bay, California, United States - C33_3D | ecosystem: Environmental > Aquatic > Marine > Unclassified | place: USA: California...
AAAAATAATATTGCAAATATTTTCCGCCCCCCCCCACAATAGAAAATGTAGACGGTAAGTAAAAATATTATTAGTATTATAATATACTATCATTATAATAATCTAAATATATAAAATTATATTATAATATTTACAAAGATTAGCTCACTATAATGGTATTAATAGTACTGTTAATAAATAGATCAAATATATAAATAATCTTAATTAGTACATATATCATATAATTATCAATCTTATTTAACACATTATAAAAAATCTTAATCCTAATTAATACATATATATATATATATGATATTATAACATATAAAAATTTAAATAATCTTTGAAAACATAAAATATACCAAATAATCTTAAAATATACCAAATAATCTTAAAATATACCTAATCAATCTTTAAAATATACTATATAATCTCTTCGTTATACATTTTAAAGATTATAATATAAAGAATATAATCTATATATACAATATAAAAGATGTATAAATGCGATTATTGCGATTATACTTCAAATAAAATAAATAATGTTAATTTACATTCTGATATTAAACACAGAGATGTTAAAATAGATGAAAAAAATGTTAAAGAAGATATTGATTACAATGACATATGTAATAAATGTAATAAACATTTTTCTACAAAATCTAATTTAACAAGACATCAAAAAATTTGTAAAGGTATTATAAATCCTACGCAGTGTCAAAAATGTAATAAGATTTTTTCTTGTACATCAAGTAAATGCAGACATACCAAAAAATGTAAAGCAGAAGTTAAAGAACCAGACTGTAACCCAACAACTATTAACAATATTACTAATAACATTACTAACAATAATAATATTACAAACAATAACAATATTATTAACAATACCTATATATTTCAAAGTGATCCCAATGTTCATCCATTAGCATATCAAAATTATACTATGAAAGTTTTATCTAATAATGTTATTCTTCCTAATAAAAATAACTTACCATTAATGGTGGAAAATTTTGGCAGACTTATTTATAACGATGAAAGAAATAAGAACATAAAAAAAGGAAGTAGTAAAACAAAATTCTGTTTAGTAAAAAACGAAGAAGGTAAATGGGTTAATAAATTAGATAAGGATATTATACCTAAGGCAACTAAAGATATTGCTTATAATTTTAGAATTATTATTGATGATAATGAAACTGAATTATTAAATACTGATAAAAAGCTTAAATCCGTATTTCCAAAACTAATAGAGTTTTTAGGCGTTTTATTAGAATATAATCAAGATTTAGAAATATCAAATGATACTGATAAAGAAGATAATAAATTATTTAACGATATGAAAGACCGAACAATATGTATTATTCTAGACTCTACAAAAATTTAAACCACCGGAGCGGTAGCAGCAGTTGCTACAGGAACTTTGCCACTAGGAATTTCTTCATATTCTTTATATTCAAATTTAGGCATTATACTACCCATTCCTGTATTATTAGCTGCTTCATCAAGATCAGTTGCTGATAATAGTAATTTACTATTTAAAAATACAGGCTGAACAATATTTTTATTACCTGCGCTAGTACATACTGGTGGTACATAATTGGCTTGTCCTCTATAATGTTGTTTATAATCAATAGGATTATAAATACGCGACGAATCACCTGATTCGTCTCTTTTATATGGTGTAGATGACATACGCCCAGAATCATTTAATTTTATATTAATATTAAAAACATTATTACCATCTTTAACAATTTTTTTAATATTTTCTTTAGAACCCATAGATGTTTCAGTATCTATTGTACCCCACGGACAGCTTGCAATAGATGATTTAGCACCACTATCTGTAGCATTTGGTTCATTTATAATACTTGCTTTACGTCTCATAATATCTTCTTTTTTCATTATATTAGCTTTATTTTTAAGCTCAAGTAAAATGAAATATTTATTAAAATATTCTAATAAAAGTTCTTTAGATAAGATAGCCGTTTCTATAACATCAGTTTCAAATTTAAAATAATTTTTATTTAAAAGCATAGCAATAAAAAGATAATCATTATATCTAAGATGTATATAACAATCTTTTAATGGTTGAAGAATTTTTCTTGGAGGCTCTTTATTTAATGTATTATTATAAATAGACATTAAATATTTGACAAGTTTATTAGATGAAACAGCTGTCAATAAACGTGAATTTACTTCATTTGTCTGCATATTAGAATTTATTTCAAATTCTGGAGAATTTATAAGTCTCATTTTAAGAATTTCAATATCTATTTCATTATAATATAACTCTTGTGAATTAATATTTAGCTCTTCATTTGTAGGCTGTCTATTTAATAATTTAACATATGTGTCAATTACATCAGAATCATAAGATCGTATTTTAGGGTCATTCGCAATTGTTTCAGTATATGGTAAATAAGAAACGGGTATAGGATCTGTTATTTTTTTATAACCATTTAAACTACTTTCTGCTAATCCTTGTTGTGCTGTTAATGATGCTTCATTCAATGAAGCACCTGATTGTCCTATAATTCCGTCTACAGTTGTTGATGATGGTAAATCATTATATAAACTCATTGATTTATATATTTCATCAGCATCATATTTCAGTGTAGGTAATTCTGATATTGCTGAAGTTGCTGTATCAGATATAGTAGCTACTGCCTGTGATGCTCCCGATACAATACTAGACCCAATATCTTCACTTGTTTTACCAATATCACTATCTGTATTAAATGTTTCAATATTATCTTTTAAATAAAAAAACATAAATAATATTATAAGTGGTATCAGTATTAAAAAATTCATCACTTCTCTATATTACTTATAAAAAATAAAAAATGATATAAAAATCATTATTAATTTAACTTATAATAAAATATGTCTTTTATTACTAAAAATTATGACATATCATCTTCATATACTAATAATAATATAAATATCCAAAAAAATACTAAAAAATGTCTTCCAGCTGATTCACTTATTCATACCAAAAAAGGTCTTAAAAAAATAAGCGATATTAATGTTGATGATATGGTATTAACATCATCTGGTTATAGGAAAGTTAATAGTATATTCGCTCAAGGAAAACAAAAGCTATCTACCATTTATACAGAATGTGGAGAATTTAAATGTACTCCAAATCATCGTATGGCCGTTGTTGATAGTATTACAGGATATAAATGGGTAGAAACCCAAGATCTAAAAGATGGTGATATGCTTTTAACAACTAGAAAACCAATTGAAGGAATAACAACATATCTTCCTATAAATGAATTTGATCTTTCTAAATCTGATAAATCAGAAATTGAGCTTACATCTGATATTGCATGGTTTATAGGTCTATTTAATGAATCAGGAAACTATAATACTGATAATATAAGCAAAAATACTTTTGTTTGCGATCTAACTTCATTTAATATAACTTTATATGGAAATGAAACAATTGATAGTATTAAAAATATTATTAAAATTTTTGATAATAATGCTAAATTTTCTGTTAATCAACTTTATGATGAAAATATTTATACAATTGTTTGTGTTTCAGATCATCTATCGCATTATTTTAATAAAAATTTTAAAAATAATGAAATTCCTTCATTTATAAAAGAAGGAACAATAGATATTCGTATTGCTTATATTGCTGGTGTAATTGACGGTAATATTAATAATTATGATAATGGATTTGTAATTACAAGATCAAATAAAAAAAGGGCTAATGAACTACAAGTTCTTTGTTATTCATGTGGTTTAGAAACAACTAATATTATTATTAATAATAATCATAATGCTAAATATAATAATATGTCAAATATTCTTAAAATTACAACATATTTTACTGCACTTGTACTAAATAATATAAGACAACTTCATATGAATATAAATATTGATGATATTTATCCTGCTAATATTTCATATCCTGTAGATATGGTTAAATATTTCATCAAAGATGAATATAAAGAAAATAATGATAATCAAGAATATAATAAATATATGATTGATTTATTTAATAAACTTAATATTGATAATATTGAAAGAGTTAATATTAACGATTTTGATAAACATGTTCTTACATTAAATTATTGTCCTGCAATTATTACCAAAGTAGTATCTGATAATTATTCTGTAGAAGACACATATGATATTGAAATTGAAGATAAACACGAATTTTATTGTAATGGTTATCTTACACATAATTCATCTTCAATGGTGTAATTTTTATCAAATAGTAATATTAAAAATATATTATATTATTATTTATAATATTTTATAAATAAATATTTTTAAATTAAAAACCTAGAAATTTTTATATTTCTTTGTTTGTAGGTAGTATAAATTATGTCTTCGTATTACAACACCTATCTAACAGCTTTAATAGGACAAGGAAATATACCTGTTGAAAATATTGCTACTTTAACAGATTTTGTTAACATGGAAAATATATGGAGAGAAATTGGTAGTGGAGAAAATAAAAAAACACAATATGGTTCTGTAAATATATATAATGAAAAAATTGAAATAGATACATTAAAAATTTTTGAACAACCTATAATAAAAAGTAATAATGTAGATATTAGCTCAAATATAACAAAAGCGGAATCTATTAGTAGTTCTAATTATTATGCTATATTTACAAATCCAACACTTACATGTAATATTACATTTTTACAAGACACAACATGTGATATATTATTAGTAGGTGGTGGAGGAGGCGGTACTAATTTTGGAGGTGGTGGTTCTGGAGGTGGTATAATATTTAAAAAAGATTTTGTTATTAATAAAAATATACCATATAATATTATTGTAGGTTCTGGAGGAAATATAAATAATGATGGTCTAACAACAACTGCTTTTGAAATGACAGCATTTGGTGGAAAAAGTACTAATTCAGCAAACGGAGGTGGTCCTGGAAATAATAATGTTATTTTAGGATCTAATATAATTGGAGATATTAATAGTGTTGCTAAAAATGGTGGACAAGCTTATTATACTGATGAAACAAAAACAGTTTTAATAGCTGGTGGTGGTGGCGGAGGAAATGGAGGTATAGGAATATCACCTGATGCTAATACAAATATATATCCTTACGGAGGCACTGGTATTAATATAGCAGATTCTCTATTTCCAACTACATATTATGGTGGTGGTGGAAACGGGTATTCTGCTAATTTATTAAATACTGTAAATAATGAAATAGGAAGAGGTGGTAACGCTTATAATAAAGGTAATAATGGTATAGTTATTATAAGATGGACGGTTTTACCAACAACTGGAAGTATTAAAAAAGTACCTACTACCGTATTGCCTATGATAAGTGACAATGTTTTATTATACAATAGTTCTAATGGAATATATTCATCTACTATTATGTCTGCAACTGAAAATAGTTTAAATGTTAATGGAACATTAACAACATCAAATTTAATTGTAAGTGGAACATCAACAACATTAAATACAGTAGTATATCAAACAGAAAAATTAGAAATTATAACAGAAGGAGATGGTCCAGCTTTATATTTAAAACAAATTGGTGATAAAGATTTAGTTAAAATATATGATGATGATAATATTGCTATGTCTATTATCAATGGTGGTAATGTAGGTATTAATAAATTAACACCTGAATATAAACTAGATATTTCTGGAACAACAAGAACATCAGATGCTATAATTGATAATACATTAACTGTTCAAGGAATAATAAATGCAAATTCAAATGTAATTATTAATAGCAATATTACAGTTCAGGGATTAACTCAACTAAATAACAATTTAACAGTTGATGGTATGACAACATTAAATGACAAATTGATTGTTAATAACGATTCTTTAATTGATGCTAATATTGTAATAACAGGAACATTATCTGCAACACCAAATAATATTAATACATTTCCTATTATTAAAAATTCTAATCTTATTGATATTAGTAATAATAAAGTTCTTTTAAATACCTCAAATTATTATTTTCCTTTTACAACATCTTCAAAAGGAGTTACAACACCATATAATATAACATTTTTAACAGAAACTGTTGTAGATGTTTTAGTAATTGGTGGAGGTGGTGCAGGTTCTAATATGGCGGGCGGGGGTTCTTCAGGAGGTGTATTATATTATAAGAACATAACAGTATCACCTGGTTCATATGATATTGTTGTAGGAAAAGGTGGTCAAATAAATGGAGAAAACGGTGTTAATTCATCTATATTTGGTGCTACTGCAATTGGTGGAATAGGGGCTTTAACAAGTAATGGTGCATCTGGTATTGGTTCAAATATATTATCATCACAAATAATATCAGGTATATTAAGTAGTAATTTAGTAGCACTATCAGGTGGAAAATATGGAACAAATATTTATGGAGGAGGCGGTGGTGTACTTGGTTCTGGTCAACCCCGTGATTTTGTAATTGAAAATCCATCACTTCCTCCTGCTGTATTCCGATATCCACCAGCTCCTTTACCAAGTGATCATGATCATACACAATATAATGTCTTTGTTTCTACGGTCACTTTAGAAGGTCAAGAATATGGAAATGGAGAATATATTGTCTCCTGGAGTAGCATTCCAAATTATTCAAGATCAACACCACCTGGTGTATTTAACGATCAACCTACTGTAAATTCGAATTCTTGTGCTTGGGCGCAATATCAATATAATAATGGTGTATATCAAAGATCGAATAGTATATCAGGTATTTTAGGTGATTGGTTGAGATTAAAATTACCTGTAAAAATTAATTTATCATACCTAGAATTTTATGTATCAGAAAATGATACTGTAAAACATCCTACCGCATATACAGTTTTTGGAACAAATGATAATGGCACAACTTGGACAAATATTTTGAAAGTATCTAATGTTGATTTAGTAAATGATATTACTAGAAATGAACCAAGTTTATATAATCCCGATTCAACACAAAAATATAGAAAATATGTGACTCCAATAATCGACGACTCAAATTTATTCGATGAATATGGCATTGTATTCGAAAGTGTTAAATCTTATGTAGCATTGAGTTATGTAGCATTTTATGGTAATGAAGCTGATGTTATAGAAGATCCAACTTTGCGTCAAAATGAATCATCTGGTTCTGTTTCTAATCCAGACGGTGGATTACCTTTAATTACAGATATAACCGGAACAATAGAAGCATATGCTGGTGGAGGTGCTGGTTTTAGTTTAGATAATTCATATATAGGAACACAGCAAGGAAATGGAACATATGGTTATGGTGGTAATAGTAGTAATTCTTCTTATACATCTGGCGGAGACGGTATAGTAATTGTTAAATGGATACAAACAGAACCTATAATAGAAAAAGGGCAATTAACTATTATTGATGATATATTAGCTAAAACCAATATTCAAATTAATAGCAATATTACAGTTCAGGGATTAACTCAACTTAATAGCAATTTAACTGTTCAAAATGACATTACTGCTCATGCTAATGTTTCTATTGATAGTAATTTAACAGTTGATGGAATAACAACATTAAAAAATAATTTAATTATAACAGGTGATATTCTTCCATCTGAAGATATTACATATGATTTGGGTTCTACTTCAAATAAATGGAGAGATTTATATCTATCTGGTAACACTATTACTTTAGGTAGTTCAAAAATATCTTCTGACCCTGATACTAAAGGTATTATTGTTAAAGATGATACTAATAATGTTACAAGTATTACTACATCATCAATAAGTATTACAGATCCTGTAACAGGAAATGTAACAAAATTAGAAAGAAAAGCAAAAGGTATTCAATTTAATGATTATAATGAAAATACTAACTATGTATCAGTTTATAATGATAAAATTATTATTAATAAACTTATGAATTATCCACCTATTCTTACAAGTAATAATATTACTATTGATAAAATTAATATAACAAGTGAAAACACTGAAAATACTAGCAATTATTATTATATTTTTGATAAAAAAAATACTGATTATAAAATTAATATTACTAAAGAAACTCTTTGTTCCTTTTTAATTATTGGTGCTGGTGGTGCTGGTGGAAGTAATATTGGCGGCGGTGGTGGTTCAGGTAACATTGTATATGGGTCAAATATAATAATACCTAAAGGGCTTTATAATATTACTGTTGGTGCAGGTGGTGTTAATGGTAGTGGAGGTGATACTATATTGAGTAAATTTGGTGATATTACATATAGTATTACAGCAAAAGGTGGTGGAAGCGGTGGTGGTAATAATGAAAATTATGGAACAGATGGTGGCGCAGGTGGTGGTGGAAGTGGAGGTGCAAATATTAAAACTGAAGGTTTAATTAATTTTTCAGGAGGTGTAGGTACATCTAATGATATCTATGGTATTGATATTACAGAATCATACAATGGTAATGATGGTGGAATAGGATATAGATTCGTTTTATATTCATATCCTTCTTCAAACAATGTACCAATTACAACTGAAAATATTAATCAAGATGATAATAAAGGTATTTTAGGAATTGATGAATATTGTTATTATAAATTCACTGATCCATCAGCTGTCAATAGTATAACTTTTACAGGAAGTAATATATGTGATGTTTTAATAATTGGTGGTGGTGGTGTTGGTGGAAGCAATTATGGTTCAGGTGGTAATGCGGGTGGTTTAGTATATGCTACAGGTATAACTTTAAATAATTCAGGAACATATACTTGTAATATTTCTATAGGTAGTGGTGGTAAATATGGTGTTATTAATGATAATTATTTAGGATATGGTGGAAAATCATCTATATTTGGTATAACAGCATCAGGAGGTTCATCAGGTATAAATGGTGATAGTCGCGGTGGTTTTATTAATCCAACTATATCAGATAATGGTATTGTTTTAACTAATGTTGAAGGAACATATGTTAATAATGTTGATGATAATTATAATTATTATACATTTAAAAATAATGATAATGTGTCTATTATTGAAGGTGGTGTTAGTGGAAGAAAACCTATAGAATTTTATGATAATGCTACAGGAAGCAATTATTATTATTATGCTTTTAGAAATACTGGTCAACCTAAAATAGTTCATGCTGGTGAAGAAGTAGCTCCTACATGGAAAAATGGTGACGATTATTATTTCGCATTTACAAATACTGACATATCTAAACCAAATACTATTACATTCAATGAAGATTATAATTGTGATATATTAATGGTTGGTGGAGGAGGAGCTGGTAAAATAGGTGGAGGTGGTGGTAGCAGTGGTGGTATAATATATGGTTCTAATATTAACATAAACAGTGGTGTATATAATATAGTTGTAGGAAAAGGTGGTAAAGATGAAAGTAGTTCTGGAAACAGTTCAATAGCTTTTAATGCTTTAGCTGTTGGTGGCATAGGTGCTAATAGTATTATTGGTGCCAGCGGCGGAGGTTCAAATACTATTTTTACATCAGGTATAGAAAAGGTTGATTTGATAGCAAAAGCTGGTGGAGAAGCCTATTTAAAAAATAGTATAATTACATTACCAGAAATAACATGTAATACTGCTTTTGATGATTCTTCTTATAAATATTTCTCTTTTACAGAACCAGGTGATTATAATATTGAATTTTTAAATCAAACTTCTTGTGATGTTCTAATTGTTGGTGGTGGTGGTGCTGGTAAATCAGGTGGCGGTGGCGGTGGTGCTGGAGGTATAATATATGCAACGGGATTAAATATTCCTGCAGGAATTACTTGTAATGTTACTGTTGGAACTGGAGGGGCTACTCAAAGTGCTAATGGTGGCTCTAGTTCTATATTTGGTGCTGTTGCTATTGGTGGACAGGGTGCTATAAGTAGCAATGGTGCTGGATTTAATAGTACTTTTATAGAAACTAATTCAAATCTATATCCTCCGTCAGCATTAACTCAAAATACAATGACAGTTTCTAATAAAAATTATGGTAATGGTAGTTATGTTGTAACATCCTCTTCAGGAACAAACCCATATAAATTATTTGATCAGGATAATACAAACTGGTTAAGTAGCAATTTATATGGATTAAGATTTTTAACCGAACAAATAACTATACCAGAAAAAGTAATTGATGTTTCTTCTGTATATGGTAGTACAATATTTTTAACAAATACTGGTACAGTACTTGCGTGTGGTCAGAATCAGTATGGTCAATTGGGATTATCTGGTGGTTCAAAAATAGTACCTACAACAGTAACAACTACTATTGGTAGTTTAAATATTATACAAGTTTCTACTGGAATGAATACTTCTTTAGATTATTCTCAAAGTTTTACATTGTTTTTAACAGATACTGGTAAAGTATATTCGTGTGGATATAACGATAAAGGACAGTTAGGATTAAATAATAGAAATGTAACTATAAATGATGTACCAAAATTAATATCAGATAATATCGGTAATTTAAATATTATAAATATTTCTTCATCATCAGGAACTTCATATTTTGTAACAGATAATGGTAGAGTATATTCATGTGGATGGAATGAGAATGGGCAATTAGGATTAGGAGATTATAACTCAAGATATATACCAACATTAATAACAGATAATATATCATCTGTAAAAATTATAAATGTTTCTGCAGGACATTTATATGCAACGTTTTTAACAGACGATGGTAAAGTATATTATACTGGTAGTATGTTTGGTATAGGTGATGTTAATAAACCAACATTAATTATAGATACTATTGGTAATTTAAATATTAAAAAAGTTTCTTGTGGATATAGACAAACACTATTTTTAACAAATAATGGTAATGTATATGCAGTTGGAGTTAATGGTTCAGGGCAATTAGGAATGTATGGTAATCCTATTTCAACACCAACATTAATAACATATAATATAGGTGCTTCAAATATTATTGATATTTCTTGTGGAAGAATTCATTCAACATTTTTAACAGATACTGGTGAAGTATATACATGTGGATATAATAAAGGCGGGCAATTAGGATTAAATGATACTACCGGGAGACAAATACCTACATTAGTAACAAACAATATAGATAATTTAAATATTATAAAAGTTTATGCAGGTTACGGATCAGATAATACAACTTTTTTAACAGACAATGGTGAAGTATATGTTTGTGGATATAATTTTCATGGGCAATTAGGATTAAATAATTATACTAGCCCAATAACTATCCCAACATTAAATAATAATTTTAATTCATTATCATCATATACATCAAATATTACAACTGAATCAAGAGAATATAGTGGTGGTTCTAATTTAGTAGTATCAACCCCTCAGTATAATGGAGAATGGATTAAAATATTATTACCTAAAAGTATTTATTTATCAAAAATAACTTTAATTGCTAATACGGCAAAACCTAATTGTGCACCAAAAACATATCGTATTTATGGTTCCAATGACAATACTAACTGGAATATATTAATAGATGTTACATCTGCAACATATACAAACAATAGACACGAACAAAAGAGAATAATAAGTGACATAGCAAATGAAGTAAAATATAACTATTTCGCATTAGTTGTTAATAATATTGTGTCAAATACTCTTACAGACGATAAGGTAGATTTCAATGAATGGAATATTTTTGGTACTGAAGATACTAATATTCTATTAGGTGATATTGAAAAATATTATGGCACTATAATATCTAATGTGATAGCAAAACCAGGAGGTTCATCATATGTAAATGGTGGAACAACAATAGGTGGTGGTGGAGGAGGTACTTTCTCAAATGGTGAACCAATAACAACAGCAACAATATCATCAATACCAAATGGTGGTAATGGAATATTATTGCCAATAACAGGTAGTAATGTATATTATTCAGGAGGTGGCGCTGGTTATTCATCAATAAATAATGGTGTTTCTGGTTTTGGATTAATTGGTCAAGGAGGTAGTGGAATAGAAGGTTCTACAAATGGCGGCAATGGTGCTATTATTATTCGTGTTCATGATTCAGCATTAGTGCCAATAATAATTGGTGGAGGAGGTGGTGGTGTTAATAGTGTAGGGGCTGGTTCATCTACTGTCAAATTACAACCAAATGGAGGAACTGGTAGAAATATTACAATAACAGGAAGCAATATTGATTTTGCTGGAGGTGGTGGTGGTTATAGTGATTATGTGCCAATTTTATCAGGTTCTAACATATCTGTTGATGGTTCTCTATTTGGATATGGTGGTAATAGTACTTTAACTACATATGACGAAGGTAAAGATGGTATTGTAATAGTTAAATGGACTAAAAAGACTTCTGATAATTCAATAACTTTTAATAAATCAACATCTTGTGAAATTATGTTAGTTGGTGGTGGTGGTGGTGGTAGCAGTAATTATGGTGGTGGCGGTGCTGGTGGTATATTATATGCTTCTGGTGTATTAATATCAAGTAATAGCACTTGTAATATTATTATTGGTGAAGGAGGAAGTGGAGGTTATAACAATATCGTAAAAGGTTCTGGAATAATATCAGGACAAGGAACATTAGGAGGTTATACATCTGCTTTTGGTGCAATTGCTACAGGAGGTTCTGGAGCTACTTTAACAAAAGGTGGTAATTCAGGATATACTATCAAAGGTACAAATAATCTTGCAACAATTACACCTATATTACAAAAATTATCATCTGGATACACTGGTTCTGATAATTATAATTCAGTAAATAGTAATATTGGTGCTCCTGGAGCATCTTCTATTGCTAATTCAATAGCACCTACAGAGTCTACACCAGTAGCATCAGGGACAATTGGTTATTCGGCTCCTATTTTTAATATGCCTAGATATTTTGGTGCTGGTGGTGCTGGTGCTTCAACATCAACAACAACACCAGGTGGACATAGTGCTTTAGGAGGAGGTGCAAATGCTGAAGGAATATATTCATATGGTTCTTTTAATAATAGCAATGTTTCATATGCTCTATCATATAAAAATAAAAAGGGCGCTGATGGAACTGGTAGTGGAGGTGGTGGAGGTTTAAATATTGGTGGGGATGGCGGCAGTGGTATTGTAATTGTAAAATGGCTAAAACCTAATAATACTATTGAATTTGCTCAAGATACTACATGTGATGTTTTAGTTGTCGGAGGTGGTAGTGCTGGTAATAATAATTACGGTAGTGGTGGTAATGCTGGTGGCGTAGTATATGCTAAAGACATTGTTATACCATCTGGTGTTACTTGTAATATTACTGTAGCTTCGGGTGGACGTGGTTATAATACTGCTATTGATTCAGAAAGAGATGGTACAATAAGTTCAGTGTTCCAAATAACAGCAGTTGGAGCAAGAAAACCTTTTAAGAATCCTACTATAGTTGATAATGGTATTGACTTGGGTTCTATTCAAGGTACTTATTTAGTAGGAAATGATTACTATTATGCTTTTAAAAATACAGGACATCCTACCATATTAAGTGGTGATTTACCAGCATTACCATCGCAAATATATAATAGTCATTACTATTATTATGCATTTACTTCAACATCTGGAACAAATAGTATAGTATTTGATAGTGATACAGAATGTGATGTATTAATAGTTGGTGGAGGAGGAGGTGGTGCTATTGGATTAGGTGGTGGTAGTTCAGGGGGTATATTATATTCTACTAATAAACTTATTAAGGCTGGTACATATTCTATAACAGTAGGTTCCGGAGGTGTCAATGGAAATGGTGGTGATAGTATAGCATTTGGTGCAACAGCAAAAGGTGGATTACAAGCGACAACTTTGACAGGAGCTACTAATAATGGGGCGAATACTTTAGGAACTACCGTTGCGGTGTGGGATGAAGATAGAGTAGCATTAGCGGGAGGGACTGCTCTTGAACCCGTTGAAACATATACAGCTGTTCGTGCCTATCCAAGACATGCGTTGAGTGGAGGTTCTGCAGCTGATTATGTTTATACTGCTTCTACTGTTAATTCTTTAACATATAGAGTAAGAATGACAAGTGGTTATAATACTGCCACAGCAACAACTGCTACATTTATGATGAATGCGTTTAATAATAATATAAATGATTTAGGTTGGGAATTTTATTTGAATGGTACAACAAGTGGCAATACAAGAAGAACAGGTTATGCTGGTGAATATATTATGATAGATTTGGTTAATGCTGTAATTTTAGATAATTTTATCATATATCCAAGAGTTCAGGTTCAAAAATTAGGAGCAGGTACTGATCGTGAAGATACAGCAAAAAGAATGCCTAAGTATTTTAGATTATATGCTACAAATACGGATTTAGCATTTACTGAAGCTGATGCTACTTCAACTGGTGTAAATAATCCAGATTGGACTTTGTTATACGAGAGAACAAGTGCGATGGATGCTGCTGGTGCTACACCAGATGGAATTAATTATCCTACTCAAACAACAACAACACCGATGACAGTAAGTACTAATACAATAACAACAGGATACAGATATTACATGCTTCTTATGAATAGTAATTGGGGAGATGATTGGGGTATGGGATTTGCTGAATGGACTTTAAACGGTAAAGAACTTATTCTACCTACACCATCTGGAGGCGGTGGTGTAGGTTCAGTAGGTGTTTCTCCTACAACATCAACATCAACACCAAATGGTGGCGATGGTTTTGCAGTATCTATAAGAACAGCTAATGAAATATTTGCGGGTGGCGGTGGTGCTAATGGAGGATTAAGAGTGCCATCCGGAAATACAATAGGATATGGTGGAAACAGTTCTTCAACAACAGCAGAAGATGGTGGAGACGGTATCGTAATTGTAAGATGGACTAAAAAATTAAATTCTATTAAATTTGAACAGGATACTAAATGTGATGTTTTAATTGTAGGAGGAGGTGGTGCTGGAAGTGGTGGAGGTGGTGGTGCTGGTGCTTATGTATATGCTCAAGGTCTTAAAGTTCCTAATAGTGTTACTAATTTCATTTCTATAGGTAGTGGTGGTGTTAATGTACCTGATAATTATGGTAATAAATCTGCATATCCTTCAATTGCATTTGAAACAACTGTATTAGGAGGTTCTAATTCTATTGGAAATATTGGTGGTGCATCCGCTCCTGTTCCAATTACTACATCATTGACATCCGCTCCTTATAATGGTTCTATTACATCTATTTCTGTATATAATAATGGTGGAACAGGTATTAGTGATGCTAGCGGTGGTGGCGGAGGTTCTATCTCTACTGGTGATAATGGAATTAATACTACTGGTGGTGACGGAGGCGATGGTCTTATAGATTGTTATATCAGAAATATAGAAGAGCAATTCTCTGTGGGCGGAGGCGGATGGGGTTCTGTTTTAACTGGTTCTGGCGGAAGCTATATAGCAAATAAAGGAAGTCGTGGAGGCGATGGAAATTCATATTCAGGTCTTTATGGTTCAGGAGGTGGTGGAAATAGTACTTTATATGGTGGTAAGGGCGGAGATGGTATTGTTATAGTAAGATGGAGCGCTACAGATTATTACAATGATGAAAAATCTGTAAATGAATTAAATGGAGTAATTGCTACAAGTAATTTAATATCATCTAACAGTTCTATTACATTCAATAATTCAACACCAAGCATATTTAATGATATTACAAATATGGTAGTATGGTATAAATTCAATGATACTTCAACAGATAGTTCAAGTAATACTTATAATTTAATATCAAATGGTGGAGAAACTTATAATAATATAATTTATAAACCGTATACAAGTTCTGTTCAATTTACATCAACTAATTATTATAATAGTCCTGTTATTTCATCAAATATTTTACACCCTTCAGTATTTACAATTTCATTATGGCACAATACAAATACATCAACACAATTATCAAATTCTATATTAGCTTCTACTGCTAATTCGATAGTTGATTTTACAGGTTGGTATTTATATGTTGAATCAGATTCTTCATTATCAATTTATTATCCTTTCACAACACAATATAAAGTTCATAAAACTTCTTATATTATTACACCAAATACTTGGCGTTTAATAACAGTAGTATATAATTCATCAATTAAATTATCAAATATATACATAAATGGTGAATTAATTAGTTCATTATATCTTGTATCATCTTTAGAATATTCTACAACTTCTACAAAATTATCTATTGGAGCATCAGGTGATGGTAATAATAAATTATCAGCTAATAATCTTGTAAGCGATTTCAGATTATATAATCGTGCTCTTAATGAAAATGAAATATTAGAAATTTATAGCACAAAACCATCAATACAAGGATACATTGGAGGAAAAGGAGCCGGTGTAAATGATTACAACGGTGCTGTAATTGATATTGTAGGAACTGTAGAAAGATTTGGCGCTGGAGGTGGCAGTTCATCAAATATTAATAATATTACTACATCTTTTTCAAGTGGTTTATCAACATATTATTCTTCTTATAGTTTTGGAGGAATTGGCAGTATAACAAATGATGTTCTAAATGGTGGAATAGGTTCAGGCGGCATAGGGAGCATCAATGAAGCTAATGATGGTGGTGATGGAATAGTTATAGTTAGATGGAAAGCTAATAAAAAAATAAGCAATCCAGTTCTTTCAAATGATACTGGATTATATTTAGAAAATACTATAAGCAATTTAACTGCATCATCACAAACAAATAATTTATTATATTTGAAAAACACTAAATATGCTTTAGATAGTAATACTAATTATATACTTATTAATACAAGTAATATTTATGTTACTAATGCTGATCAAGTAAATGGACAACCTATTGCAATAGAAGATACTGGTTATTGTTATTATTCATTTACATCTTCAGGTTCTATAACATTTTCTAAAGATACAATTTGTGATATTCTAGTAATTGGAGGTGGTGGCGGTGGTTCTTCTAAAATTGGTGGTGGAGGTGGTGGTTCTGGTGGAGCAGTATATATTAAAGGTGCTGTTGTTCCAGCTTCATTAACTCCATATGATATAACAGTTGGTACTGGTGGCACTTCAGGTATAGCCGGAACTCAAAGTTCTATATTTAATAATGAAAATCAAATTATTGCTTCTGGTGGTAGTGCAGGTTCAGATATAGATTATACTGGTGGTAATGCTGGGTCAGCGAATACTGCAATAAATGTTTATGGAAGTACATTTATAAATTACATTGGATCAAATGGATTTATTGGAGTATTAAATTCTGCAGGAGGAGGAGGTTCTATTATATCACCTGGTTCAAATATATATGGTGGTGAAGGTAAAGAATTCTATATTACAGGAAAAGATGTAATATATTGTGAAGGGGGCGATGGTGCTACATTATCAGTAAATGGTACTAGTAAAACAACATACGGCTCTGGTGGGTATGGTTCTACTGTAATAAATTCTGGTGGAACAGGAACTAGTGGTATTGTAATAGTAAGATTTAAAGTTCCTCCTCAAACAATTTATGCTTCCGGTGGTGCTGGAGTATTATCATTAGGAAATATACCATCTATTTCATCTGAATCATTAGTAGGAGGAGAAGGTACAAGTAATATAGGTATTTTAGTAGGCTCTGGATTTGGCTCTGAATATTATAGTGCAGGTGGAGGTGGTAGTTCATCTTCATCTATAATTACATCTGTTTTAGGTGGAAATTTAATAGGAGGTGATGGTGCTATTATAAATGGTAATGGATTTGATGGTATTGATAATACTGGTTCTGGTGGAGGTGGTGGTGCTATATTAGGAGGCGAAGGTGGCGATGGTATTGTTATAGTAAGATTTAAGAGAATAGTTGAAAATGATGTACAAGTTGGTGGAGGTGGCGGTGGTTTAAGTACTTCTGGTAGCGATGCTATAAATGGTCTTGCGGGAATAGGTGGAAGTAATACATATACACCAGAAGCAATTTTTACACAATCTTCAATTGTTATACCAAATATTGATAATTATTATTGTATTGGTGGTGGAGGAGCATCTTCAAATGTTTCAGGATTATCAGCACAAAATGACAATAATATAATATCTTCTAATGCTACACAAATAGGTTCGGGTGGTGGTGGTGGTAAAGCAGGTGATATTGGAGGTACTGGCGGAGATGGTATAGTAGTTATTAAATGGACAGAATTAATAGATTATTATATGGATACTGATGTTGTTACAACAGAATCATATGTAGAAGAAAAAATAAAATTAATTGATGATAATATTATAAATATTATCAATTCTACATCAAATGCTATTACAAATCTTTCAAATATTACTACAAATACTATTGAAAATATAAATGCTGATAATGTTTCAAATGGCAATAATAATAAATTTATAGTAAATGGTCAATATAACGATAATTTAACTGTTCACGGAACTACAGTATTTAATAGCAACTTAACTGTCAATGATGATGTGTTAGTAGATGCCAATACTGTAATCAACAGCAATCTAACAGTTCACGGAACTACAGTATTTAATAGCAACTTAACTGTCAATGATGATATGTTAGTAGATGCCAATACTGTAATCAACAACAATCTAACAGTTCATGGAACTACTTTATTCAATAGCAACTTAACTGTCAATGATGATATGTTAGTAGATGCCAATACTGTAGTCAACAGCAATCTAACAGTTCATGGAAACACAGTATTCAATAGCAACTTAACTGTCAATGATGATATGTTAGTAGATGCCAATACTGTAATCAACAGCAATCTAACAGTTCGTGGAATTACTGTATTCAATAGCAACTTAACTATTAATGATGATATGTTAGTTGATGCCAATACTGTAATCAATAGCAATCTAACAGTTCGTGGAATTACTGTATTCAATAGCAACTTAACTATTAATGATGATATGTTAGTTGATGCCAATACTGTAATCAACAGCAATCTAACTGTTCACGGAACTACTGTAATCAACAGCAATCTAACTGTTTATGGATCTATAGTATTCAATAGCAACTTAACTGTCAATGATGATATGTTAGTAGATGCCAATACTGTAATCAACAGCAATCTAACAGTTCGTGGAATTACTGTATTAAATAGCAACTTAACTGTCAATGATGATATGTTAGTAGATGCCAATACTGTAATCAACAGCAATCTAACTGTTTATGGATCTACAGTATTAAATAGCAACTTAACTGTCAATGATGATATGTTAGTTGATGCCAATACTGTAATCAACAGCAATTTAACTGTTCACGGAACTACAGTATTTAATAGCAACTTAACTGTCAATGATGATATGTTAGTAGATGCCAATACTGTAATCAACAGTAATCTAACAGTTCATGGATCTACAGTATTAAATAGCAACTTAACTGTCAATGAT
>Ga0222714_10002536_pt1 | contig 19203 bp, 22 predicted proteins | sample C33_3DmetaG_FD_165048 | JGI IMG/M metagenome (GOLD analysis project Ga0222714, IMG submission 165048) | Estuarine water microbial communities from San Francisco Bay, California, United States - C33_3D | ecosystem: Environmental > Aquatic > Marine > Unclassified | place: USA: California...
ACCAAGGATGGTGACGTCGAGATCTGGGCCACCAATGAACTCGGGACCTTCATGGGGCTGGGTAATTTCATGGGTGGCGGTAAGGCCAAGTCAGGCTGGGAAACCGCCGTGGTCGGCAAGGACTTCCTCCCCCTGCGGGTCCGCAGTGCGGCGGGCAGCCGGAATGAATTTGCCCTGGAAGCAAAGTCGGTGGTCCCGAAATCGCTCCCCGTTTCCCTCTTCTCTCCGCCAGCTGGTTTCCATAAATTCGACATGGGCGGGATGATGCAAGGTATGGGCGGCGCCAATCCGTTCGGCAATTAAGCCAACTTCACCACAGATAAATCTGCTCTGAAGTCAGGGCTTCAGCGCCACTTCCGGCATGGTAAAAATACCCGCCGGCACGGGCACATTGGGGTCAACTTTTTGGAGCACGGTTTCGTGCAGCGGTTTTCCATCGGCCAACACCTTGATGCGGTGCGGCATGATTATCCCGCCCACGGGACGGAAATCCTCATACCACGTTTCAATCTTCACCTCGCGACCATAACCCATGTCCCGCACCGCCTCCTTGCCGGCAATGAAGTAAGTCTCCGCATCGAGTAACAAATGATAGGCGACGGTATTCCGTCGTGTGATCAGCAACCGAAACAGGCGACGGCCTCCCGATGTGACCGTGCCGGCATAATCCACCGTGTAGCCTTTGGATGCGTAATCCACCAAAGGATCATCGAATTCGGCGTCGGCAGAAAATTCCAGCGCTTCCTTCCCTGCAATGATCCGGGGGGCCAGGGGCTCGGCATTTGGATCCATTTGCCAAGGAGGATTCACCCCGTCGGTCGCCTGCACGATAGTATGCTCGCTGGTGCGTGTTTCCATTCGGATACGGTTCGGACGCTGAGCCAAGAGCGTGAATTCCAGATAACGCCCGTCGATCATCACATTCCCATTCACCCGCAGAGAGCGGAGCAGATTAAGCCGCATCTTACCGCCGATAGCCTCCACATGGATGCGGGCCAGGTTATCCGCATCTTCCGCATGAAGCAGACCGGAACCCATCAGGCATAGGAGTAATATCAACCCACGAAACCGCATGACGTCAGTTTCTCATCCCCAAGCCGACCCGCAAGCTTTGAGCTAATGCTTGCGCTGTATTTGCCACCTGTTCTCGTCCAATCGTCGTGTCTACCGCCCAAGTCCGCATCATCTCCGACCTGCACTACGGTGACCGGGTCAGCGCCGTTACGGAATTCGGACAATTGGCCCCCCTGTTGGCAGATACCCAAACTCTGATCTTAAACGGCGACACCACGGATACCCGCCCCGGTCCGGATCCGGATTTTAAAACCCGGGTCCTGTCAGAATTGGCTGCGTTTATTCGGCAAACACCAACCGAGATTACTTTGCTCACCGGCAACCACGACCCAGATATCTCATCAAATCATCTGCAAGAATTGGCCGATGGTCAGGTGCTGGTGACACACGGCGATGTTCTATTCGATAATATCGTCCCATGGGGCCGCGACGCAGTATTGGCCTCGGAATTGGTCAACCAAGCCAGGCATGAAACTGAAATTGACTCCGACCCACTCGAGCGTCTCATGCAGGCCCATCGTCTCGCGGCGGCCGCAATTCCCCAACGCCATCAATCCGAGCGAAATGGACTGCGTTACTTTACGAGTTTTCTGACCGATACCATCTGGCCGCCAACGCGGGTGTTTCATATTCTCAACTCATGGCGCACGTTTCCAGCCCGGGCGGAAGCACTGGTATCCACTCATCGGGCCAGCGCACGTTTCCTGATCTGCGGCCATACTCACTGGCCGGGCATCTGGCGGCGGCGCGATGGATTAATCGTGATCAATACGGGCTCCTACTGTCCGCCCTGCGGTCGTTTGGTGGTCGACCTCGATGAGGACCAATTGAAGGTCCGACGCATTGCCAAACGCAGGGGTGATTTCATGCCTGGAGCGATAGTCGCACAATTTGCACTGACTCGGAGTAACTCACCCCCCATTCAAGTGCCATGAGTATCATGTTTGGTTGGTGGAACAAGGATCCCGAACAAGGGAAATATGAAGTCCATGCCGTCGTGCACGGTGGCAATATCGAGTGGACGCGCCACCAGGGTCACCACACTTCTTGGGAACCCCACATTCCCGATGATGATGACCGAGCCCGCCTGATATATGAGGCAGAAAAACGCGTTCCACGTCGATTGATCACCAAAAAGCAATTCGACGAGATCAAACGGCTGAGTGCCAATGACGGCGCGGGAGGCTTATCCGGCGGGCGTTCCAGCCGTCCCGGGCCTCACCGCGAGGGACGGTGATACGCGCGTCCAGATCAGGGTGAAAGCGGGACAGTATTGCTCCGGGGATTCCGCCAGTAAGCGGGTCACTTCGGTCGGCGTATACCATTCTCCCCGGTCAATTTCCACCGGGTGAAGCACAAAAGGACCTCCGTTTTTGAGTCGATAAACCCAGCAAAACTCCCAGCCCGTCTGCTCACAGGCATCAATTCGCAGCCATCGGCGCGGCGGAACCTCCAGACTGATTCCTAATTCTTCATCCAATTCACGCTGAGCCGATTGATCGTAAGTCTCCCCGGCATCGACGTGACCGGAACAAGAGGAATCCCATAAGCCCGGCGACATGTCTTTGCACATGGAGCGCTTTTGCAGAAATACCTGTCCAACGTCATTAAAGACCAGAATATGCACCGCCCGATGCCATAAACCTGTGGCATGCACCACCGCCCGACGTTCCCGACCAATCACTTCGTCACGGTCATTTACGACGTCAAACCACTCATCATCCGCCCCGGCCTTTACATTCCCGTTCATTCGTGTCCATTCGTGGACACCAAAGACCAAAAGACCATGCCGAAAATTGATGTAAACAAAGTCGCCGAAATTCTGAAGAAGAACCAGATCGACCCCGCACTCATGCGCAAGCTGATCGAAGAGATGAACATCGCGGTGCAACCCGATCCGGGCGAAGAAGAAAAACCACCCCCAGTCAAAAAGCAGTTCGTTATCCTCATCTCAGACCCGGAGGACAAACTTCCGAAGGATGATCTGGTCGGCTGGGTGCTGCAGATTCCGGAAAGCGAAAGTCCCGCCAGCACTCCCGAGCGGATCCACCGTGCCGCCTACGAATTTAATGCGACCAAAAAGGGCTCGATGCTACCGGCCAAGACCGTGGGCGACACTCTCGAAAATGTGCCGGCCAAACATTTCAAGGCAGTCGACACTTGGGTGAAAACCAAGACCCCGGTCTTGATGCTTAAGACCAATAACGAAATTCCGACCGACGACTTGAAGGTGGAAAAGGGCCGACGCCTCGACGAAGAAGACGAATTCTAAGCCTTATTCCAAGCCGAACTGCCGGGCCGCAAAATCGCGTTCCTTGAGCGCAGCCACCACGGCCTTCAGATCAAGCTTGGCCCCGGGCCGCACATTGTTGGCCTTGAACCAGCCCTGATTCATCTCGAGGGCAAATTGCAGCTGGTTACTGCGTGAACTCACCTTGGTCTCATCAAATGGATGCATTTGGTAGATTTCACGTAGTTCGCCTTCGGGACTGAAAAATCCGATATCGAGCGGCAGCGGGGTATTGCGCATCCAGAAGCTCATGAGTTGCGGTCGAAGGTAAACGAACAACATCCCGTCATCGCGACCCAGTTCGCGTCGTTCCATCAGGCCATACTCCATTTCGGTGCGCATGACCGCGAGCTGCATGCGCACAGATTGCCCGTCGACCTTGATGGTGAACCAGTCCGCCGCCGTTTTTGGTGCCGGCGGCACAACGGGCTCACTCTGCCCGCAACCGCCCAATAAGAACGTCAAAAGCAGGACTGAAATCCAACGACCATACCGCGAAACCGGATTTGCGTTTTTCACAGACTCATTGGCTAATCATGTTACACAGACAATCAATCCTACACATTGTGACCAAGTCGATCCTCCCTCCCCTACTCTACGCCGATACCGGCAGTAATACCGATCAACTCTATTTCAGCCGGGTGCAGGTGCACGACCCTTTCATTGCCTTTGGCACCGGCAAAAAGCGGATTACCGTCCAGAGCGCCTTGGAATTTGGCCGCATAGCGAAGGCCCGCAGCTTCGATCAGGTCCTGCCGTTGGAAAAATGGGCTGACCGTGCGCGCAAGGCCTACCCCGATCGCAAAATCGGACCGGCCGAAGTTATCGCCGAGCTCGCCCAAGCCTATCGGGTGCCCGGTTTTCGGGTCGCCGATGATTTCCCGGCCACGCTGTTTGTGAAACTTCGTGAACTGGGGGTGAAGATCGAACTTGCCGGCGGACCGCTATTTCCTGAACGAGAGATCAAATCGCCGAAGGAAGCCGCGGCGATCCGCGAAGGCAATCGGCTGAGTTCAATCGGATTTTCAGTGGTCGAGGACATCCTGCACCGGACACGCATTCGCAAACGCGAACTAATGCTGGACGGCAAGCCCCTCACTTCGGAACGAGTGTTGACCGCGATTGAAATCGCGATCCTTTCGGCCGGGGGCCGGGCTGATAATACCATCGTGGCCGGGGGCAACCAAGGATGCGACCCGCACGAACGCGGCCACGGCCCACTGCGACCCAACGAGATGATCATCGTGGATATTTTTCCGCAGGTCACCAAGACGGGCTACTTTGGAGACATGACCCGCACCTATCTCAAGGGCCGGGCTTCCGAAGCTCAGCGCAAACTATACCATACTGTTCACACCGCCCAGCAGGCCGCGATCAAAGCCGTCCGCACAGGGGTCGACGGTCGTGATGTGCATCAGCAGGTGCTCAACGTTTTCGCCGCGACGGGCTATGAAACCAAACGCAGCAAAACTGGTTCGGTCGGTTTCTTTCATGGCACTGGCCATGGTCTCGGGGTCGCGATTCACGAACCCCCACGGGTTTCCGCCGTAGCCCATATCCTGCAAAAGGGCACCGTTGTGACCATAGAGCCCGGGCTCTATTATCCGGGTCTCGGTGGGTGCCGGATCGAGGATGTGGTGCAAGTGACTGATCGAGGCGCGAAACTGCTTTCATCGCACCATTACGAATGGGAAATCAAATGAAGAGTTTCGCTCCGCTGCTGAAAAAAATCGCCCAGCTGCGCATCCTCGTCATCGGCGATGTGATGTTGGATCACTATATCTGGGGCAACGCCCACCGTATCTCTCCCGAAGCGCCTGTGCCGGTCGTTGATATCAGCCGGGACACATGGACTGCCGGTGGTGCTGCAAATGTTGCCCTCAACATCGCGTCATTGGGCGCTCGTTGCACGGTGGCTGGCTTTATTGCCGATGACGAAGCAGGCCGGAAATTGAGCGCCATATTACGGGAGAATCAAATCGATACCCTACCGACGCCTGGCACTGGCGACACCATTTTAAAAACCCGGGTCCTCGTTCAACACCAGCAGCTCTGCCGTCTGGATCGGGAATCGCCGCCATCAGCCTATGCGTTTTCCGCCGCCCAAGCACGCTCCCTGCTCAGTGACGTCGTCAAAGCATCGGATGCCATAGTATTCTCGGATTACGCCAAGGGCATTTTGACCGACGAGCTGATAACCAGTATCACCCAGATTGCGCGCAAGGCCGGGAAATTTGTGGCGCTCGATCCAAAGCCAAAACGTAAGCTCAAGTTTCGTGATTTGGATCTGATCACCCCAAATAAACGTGAGTCCTTTGAGCTGGCCGGCATTGAAGCTGATACCCACTCGCCCTATCCCGCGAAGGAGATCTGCGCCCAACTACACAAGCTCCACCGCACCCGCAATGTCGTGATCACCCTGGGTGAAGACGGCATGTTGCTGAGCGCTGACGGCCAGGTAACCAAAACCATTCCCACCGCGGCACGGGAAGTCTTTGATGTCTCCGGTGCGGGGGACACTGCTCTGGCGAGTTTGGTTCTTGCCTTGGCTACCGGCGCAAAACTCGAGCAGGCCGCGCACTTCGCCAACGCTGCATCCGGTGTCGTGGTGGGCAAGCTTGGCACCGCTACCGTGACCCCCAAGGAATTACTGGATTATATCGCGCATCAGTCATGAACAAGGCGCTGTTCCTCGATCGCGACGGCACCCTTATCATCGACAAGGATTATCTCGCCGATCCCGCCGGGGTGGAATTGATACCCGGCGCGACGGAATCACTGCGGCGGGCACGCGAACTGGGCTACCTGCTTTTTTTGTTTACCAACCAATCCGGGATTGGACGCGGCTATCATACGCTGGCCGATGCTGAAGCCTGCAATCGCCGTATGTTGGAACTGATCGGCCTGGGCGATGATCTGTTCAAAGCTGTCTGCATCGCGCCCGAGTCACCCGATCAACCCTCCAACTATCGCAAGCCCTCGCCCCGCTTCATTTCTGAAATGATAACCCAGCATTCCTTAGATCCCGCGCATTGCTGGATGATTGGTGATCGTGAAAGCGATATCCAAGCCGGTTTGAATGCAGGCATCCACGCGGTCGCCGTCAGCACAGGAAAGTATGACCAAGATGCATGGCGAAAACGAGAACTGCCCGGCATGTGTCTATTTGCGGATTTGAATAGCTTTACGGCAACTCTTGCCAGCTAGGGCAGATTACTTCCCGCCCAACCAGCCTTTGCGTCGGAAAAAGATCAGTAGTCCGGTTATGACGGCAATGCATACGATCCAAAAACTGGGATAGCCGTATTTCCATCCCAGCTCGGGGATATGCTCAAAATTCATCCCGTAAACCCCTGCTACAAAAGTGATCGGAATAAAGAAGGATGCCATGATCGTGAGCACCTTCATGATCTCGTTCATGCGATTAGATACCGCCGACATATAGAGATCATTTAGTCCACCGGCCTGTTCACGGTAAGTTTCAATGATTTCCATGACCTGCACGGCATGGTCGTAGACATCACGCATGAAGGTCCTCACTTCGGCTGGTATTTCCTCCATGTCTTCCCGGTGCAGCTCATTAACCACTTCGCGCAGGGGCCAGAGCACGCGGCGCAACGCCACCAATTCACGTTTTATGCGATGAATCCGCCGCTGGATATCCGGATTAGGGTCATCGATCACCGCGGACTCCAATTCCTCCAGCAGTTCCCCGTAGGTTTCCAAAATGGGGAAGGTGTGGTCGACCACCGCATCGAGTAAGGCGTAGAGCAAATAAGACGGCCCCATGAAACGAAGCCGCGAGTTGTTTTTTTGCAATCGCTGCCGAATGGGATCCCACACATCGCCGATCGATTTCTGAAACGTGATCAGCGTATCCTTGAATAGAAAAATGCTGACCTGTTCCTGACGGAGCACCCCTTCGTGCATGGTCAACATGCGCACCACAATAAACAAATGGTTTTCAAATGCCTCCAACTTGGGTCGTTGCGAGGTTCGCAATACATCCTCCGCGGCCAAAGTATGAATCCCGTAGGACTGGCGGAGGCGATTGACGACATAAGGGTGGAGGCCATCGACATTAATCCAGCGCACCGAAGATCCTTCAGGGCGCTTGGCATTGCACAGTTTTTCCAGATCGCCGGATTCCTCAAAGACCACCGACCCAGGACCGTAATCATGCCATTGGATTCTGACCACCTCGGGTGCCGGTGGTTGATCAATACTCTCAAAAGACTCAATGCCGGGACGGGTGCCGGGAGCGGCAGCCTTACTGGTATGCTTGCGATCATGCTTACCGGGTAAATGCAACCCCGCGGCCAGCCACTTGCCCAATTTGTCAGTCATGCGGTCCTTGTGTCCATGGTCAGACTCCACTTCCCCATTGCCCGCATGATCGGCTTTTTGGCTCATTGATCGAAGCTGACTAAAACTTCGGGCGGTGCCGATGCAAAATATCGCGCATCAAAATCATCATCCTTGAGGTTAAAATCCACGCCCGTTGAATGCACCCAGCCATGCCTGAACTTGCCGAAGTCGAATTTTTCCGGAAACGCTGGCACCAAGCCGCCCAGGGCAAACAGATTGTTCAGGTGCTCACGCATGACAGGAAGAAACTTTTCCGGTCTGCCCCTGCATCCGAGCTCAAAAACGGACTCAAAGGAACGACCTTACGTTCATCGATGACCGCCGCGAAACAAATGCTCTTTCGCTTCGGGTCGGATAAATGGCTCGGCATTCATTTGGGCATGACTGGTGAACTCCGGGTAGAAACGGCTACTTACTCTCCACTGAAACATGATCACTTCGTTCTAGTGACCAAACGGCATAGCTTGGTTTTCAGTGATCCACGCATGTTTGGGAAAATCGAATTTCACCAAGGCAAGTCGACTCCGGTTTGGTGGAGTCGGATAGCTCCCGCCATACTTTCCGAGCAATTTACCCCCGATGTGGTCGCTAAATTTCTCGCTCGTCGGGCCCGGGCCCCAATCAAGGCCGTGCTATTAATGCAGGAACGTTTCCCGGGCATCGGCAACTGGATGGCTGATGAGATCCTGTGGCGCGCTCAAATTCATCCCCGGCGATTGGCCGGGAGTCTAAGTCACACGGAATCCCGCACGCTTTGGCGTGAATGCCGCACCGTTTGTCGCAATGCCCTACGAACCATTGCCGGGGCCGGCAACTACCTGCCACCGGACTTGAATACCCACATCCCCGACACATGGTTGTTCAACCATCGTTGGTGTGATGGAGGAATCTGCCCCAAAACCAGCGGAACGCTCATCCGCGAGGAAATTGGCGGGCGCACGACCTGTTGGTCGCCTAAGCGGCAAAAATTATGATCCGGCACCAACCGGTGATGACGACACGTATTTCTGACGGTAATCTTTAGGTCCAATTCCCATGTGCCGACGAAACAAACGGCTGAAATGTGCGGCATCCGCATAACCCAGCTCCATGGCCACGCGGGTCGCCGTATTTTCCCGAGCCAGCAACAAAGAGCATGCCCTTTGAATACGTCGGCGCTGGTAATATTCTTGAGGGGACAATCCAGTGGTCTGCCGAAACAACCGACTGCCATAGTCCGGGCTTATGGGCCAACGTCGAAAAAGGACATGCAGATCAAACATCCGGCCATAATCCACACACAATTCTATGTCTTGCAGCGCCGCCCAGACCATTTCCGGAAATTCCTCCGCTCCGGATGCACTGGCTCGGGACAAACGCACCAGCACCTTGAGAAGGGCCGCCTTTAGAAATAGCAATGATGGTTCAGTTCGTTTCAATTCATCGCGAATCTCACCCAATTCCGTTTCCACCGCACGGGCTTCCACCGCACTTAATTGCAACACAGCTGGTTTGGGCTTTGCCTCACGTTGAAACAGGGTCTGCGCCAGGAACAGCGGCACCAAGCCACGTTCATGCCACTGTTCCCGCCAGCCTGCCGCAATCCATTCGGCCAGATAGTAAAGATTGATTACTTCAGTTTGCTCGACTTGGGAAAAGGCATGCACCCCACCCGGGGCTATTACGATCACCGAGCCGGGGGAAATCCGCTGAGTCCCGTCAACCGTGTGGTGCAACGCCTTTCCCGCCACCACGAAACTAATTTCGTAGTAATCGTGATCATGCGGTTTGATTTCACCCCCCACCGGGATTCGTTCAACATCCAACGGATGCGTTGAACTCAATCTCACCACCTCGTGATTGATTGTATAGGTAGCCTTGATAACGGAATCGTTCAAATGTGTGACAGAGACATTCAAGCCTGAAACCCGAAATTAGACTAAATTATCGGCGTGAACGACGAATACCCCCTTACCCCGGAGCAAATTTCGAATTACCGCCGCGACGGTTTCATTCAATTGAATGATGTGATCACCGGCCAGGATCTGGCCGCCATGCGTGAGGCCATAACCCGGGCCGTGCAGGAAGAATCAGCCACGGACAATCCCCAACGGGTAAAATCCAGCTACGAGCAGATCTTTATTCAGAAGGTCAATCTCTGGACCCGCCATGCCACGGTGCGACCGTTTGTGCTAAACCATCGTTTCGCGAGCCTAGCCCAACGTTTGTCAGGGGCGCCGGTGCGCATCTGGCATGATCAAGCCTTGTTCAAGGAACCACATACCGGTGCCAAAACGCCCTGGCATCAGGATACGCTCTACTGGCCCCATGAACCCAAGCGGGAACAAACCACCATCTGGATCGCCCTGCAGGATACGACCATTCACAACGGCTGTATGTCATTCATTCCGGGCACGCATAAACTGGAAGGCATTGAGCCGGTCAACTTGAGCGATCCACAGGAACTTTACGAAATTGCGCCCCAAACCAAGGGTATCAAACCGGTGACCTGCGAACTCAAAGCAGGCTCCTGCACCTTTCACAATGGCATGACTTTTCACTATGCTGGCCCCAATCGCTCAGACGGCATGCGCGAGGCAATGGCGATAATCTACATGCCGGAGACCACAATCTATAATGGCGTCAGCCATGTCGTCACCGATCCGATCAAGGAAGAATTGGTCGTTGGGGCTAAGTTCGACCACAAATTGTTCCCGATGGTCGCCAACTGATCAGAATACAGCCACCATGCGCAATTTGCGCTGCTGGCCACGAACTGCTGGTCAAACTACCGGCGGTTGCTACGCTGGTGGCGCATGAAAATCGCACCCCACAGTAAACTGCTCCTCATCGGTGATTCGATCACTGACTGCGAACGCGCCCGTCCCATCGGCGAGGGTCTCTTTGGAGCGGTGGGCAAGAGTTATGTTCAACTGCTGGAGGGTCTTCTATACGCCAAATTCCCCGCGCATGCGGTTCGCGTGGTCAATATGGGCACCTCGGGCAATACCGTGCTTGATCTAAAGGCCCGTTGGAAAACCGATGTGCTCGATCTGAAACCCGATTGGTTGTCCATTATGATCGGGGTCAATGACGTTTGGCGCCAATTTGATCTGCCGCGGCAGAAGGAAATTCACGTCCTCCCGAAAGTATATGAAAGGACACTCCAGGAACTGGTGCACCAGACAAGACCCAAGCTAAAGGGTCTGATTATGCTGGCTCCATTTTATATCGAACCCAACAAATCGGATGCGATGCGGGCCCGCATGGATGAATACGGCGCCATCGTCAAAAAGGTCGCAGCCAAAAACAAAGCCATCTTCATCGACACTCAGGCGGCCTTTGATGAGGTGCTGCCGCATATGCACGCCAATGCCATCGCCTGGGATCGCGTGCACCCCAACATCATAGGCCATACCATCATCGCCCGGGCCATCCTGAACGCCATTGAAGTGCCAGTCTAAGTCATGGGTGCAGAAAAAAAACGACTCGACGAACTTCTGGTCGCTCGCGGGCTGGCAGATTCACGCTCCCAGGCCAAGGCCTTGATCATGAGCGGTCGTGTGCTTCGGGGCACCGAACGCCTGGATAAGCCGGGCAAGGATTTCCCTATCGATACCGATCTGACGGTCGAGCAACCACCCCGATTCGTCAGCCGTGGCGGAGAAAAATTAGCGGCCGCGGTGGAGAAGTTTCAGCTCAATCTGACCGGAGCGCATGTTTTGGATGTGGGTGCCTCAACCGGTGGGTTTACAGATTGCGCTTTGCAAGCCGGTGCAGCCGACGTGGTATGCGTGGATGTGGGCCGGGCCCAATTACACGGCAAATTGCTGGCTGATAATCGCGTGACCAATCTGGAAAAGATTAATGCCCGTCACTTGAAACTGGGTGACCTACCTCGCGACGACTTCGATGCACTCGTCATGGATCTTTCCTTTATATCCCTCAAAAGCGTGTTGCCGGCCGTCTGGCCGTTTTTAATTCCAAACGGCGTCCTGGTAGCCCTCGTTAAACCCCAGTTTGAGGCCGGCAAGACGGTCGTCGATCGAGGCCATGGCGTAATTCACGATACAGAGGTGCAGGAGGCCGTGTTAGCGGATGTGCGGGACTTCGCCTTGGCTGAGCTACCCGCCAGTCATTTGATCGGGACGATGGATTCACCAATCACGGGAACCGATGGTAATCGCGAATTCCTGCTCTGTCTTAAAAAGCGAGAATGAACTGGCGCCAAAGCGGGATCGGAACGACCTTATCCACGCATGAAACCCATCCGTAAACTTGCCTTCGTCGTAAACGAGGAAAAGTCCGGTGCACCGGAAATTGCCCGGACACTGGTTGCCGCTGCACGCAACGCCGGGGTCAAACTAAAGCAAACGACACGCTTCCCCATCCCCCGCGGTTATTTGGATGGTTATGACGCTTGCTGCGTCATTGGTGGCGACGGCACTTTATTGGGAGTAGCCAGAGAATCAGCCCGATCCAAAGTTCCGATTATCGGGGTTAACCGAGGCAGTCTGGGTTTCCTGACGACATTCTCAGCGGAAGAGGCCAGGTCCGGATTTTCCGAGTTACTCGCCGGACGATTCCACATCGATAATCGGGCCATGCTGGATTGCTCAACGGGTCCAGGGTCGCACGATCTGGCTTTGAACGATGTGTTGATCAAAGATCAAATCAACTCACGCATCGTTCGCCTTGAGGTTTATGCCGGCAAGGAACTGGTGACCAACTACACTTGCGACGGTTTGATATTTTCGACGCCAACGGGTTCCACCGCCTATAATCTGTCGGCCGGTGGTCCCATCATTCACCCGGATGCCGGGGTGATTGCCATGACGCCGATTTGTCCACACACCCTGAGCAATCGCTCCATCATTTTCCGCGAAGGAGTGAAATTACGGGTAATCAATCGCACGCCCAGCTCCCGGCTACTCGTGGCCATGGATGGTCAGCGTAATTTGAAGGTGGGCATGGATTCACCCATCGAGATCACCATTTCAAAACTTCGACTGCCTCTGGCCCAGAAAACGGATTACTCCCACTTCTCAGTCGTGCGCACAAAATTGAAGTGGAGTGGCGACTTGGTGGATCGTTCTGTTGCGCAAAAATAAAAAGACTCCGGTCTAAAACCGGAGTCTATAGAAGGCCCTCCAAGATATTTATTTGGCGTCCTTCGCTGCTTTCATTGCGTCGCGTTCGGCCTTTTCAGCATCACGCTCGGCTTTGCGGGCAGATTTTTCCGCCTTCCGATCAGCTATAATTTTAGCCCGTTCGTCCTTGTTGATTTTTCCGTCCTTGTTCTCGTCGTATTTTTCGAGTTCCTCGGCCCGTCGTGCCTCACGGGCCTCATTGGCGGCAGCTTTACCCGCCGCTTTTTCATCATCACTGATGACACCATCATTATTGGTGTCGTATTTCCTTAACATCTCCTTCGAAGGCGCCTTAGCTTCCTCCGCCCGACCACTAACCACAAATGCCAACGCGAAAAGCGGAAGCATGCAGAATAATATAGGGGTTATTTTTTTCATGACATTTATATTATCTAATTTTTGATAAATCTGAGCAAGTATATTAGCCTCCTATATCAAGTAAGGTGATCAACCCATCCCGAACTCGGGACAATCCCTTATAGGCAGCCACCTCTCTGGGCATGGTGCGCAAGGCACGAATCAGACCTTGAGCGACAATATCATCTTTTCGCAAATCATCCAACCGGTGCAGTGCGATACGAATGGCAAACATCACCCCATTATTTTTGGGCAAAGAAACCAAGGCCTGATGTTCTACTCTTAGCCACATTCGATCCAAATGGACTGGCAGTCCAGGTGGTGCGATGCGCCGGTTTGGATGCAAGTTTAGTTCATCGGTCGCCGCGATGCCCCAATTATCACGACGGAAAGCCAACCCTGGCTTCAGGCCAGCCAAGAACTGATCAATCGCCCGGCCTATCGCAGGATTCAATCCCGGGACGATGCCATGAATCGATTCAAGCGTCAGACCCAATTTTTCTTCGAGTGCCCAGCCCGTCGGAAAACAGAGCGACCCTCCCCTTAATCTGAAACGCCCTTCAAAATCTTGAGACAGAAACAAGATATCCGGCTCCCAGCTTCCGGCCAACTCGACCACATCAGTGACATTGGGCAGTCCCCACGTCTGCCCCATTTCATTCGCTTCGGCCAACAACGACATCCCCTCGGGAGTAAGCGAGGCGTAGACACCTGCATCCTGTTTAAGGCAGCGCACTCTTTCGGCCAGAATACCACCCGTGGTATCGGCTGACTGAAAGAAATCTATCGGAGCTCCTTTCCACATGGTCATACGAAACCCGTAATCCTGATCGGGAAATAGCTCCCGGAGTTGGTTCATGGCCTGACGGTCAACTGGATGCGATTCTTCCGGATAAAGTAGGAGCGCACAAACCGCACCAGATCCCGTATTTTGACGGCATCGATTCGTTCATCATAGTTTTTCCAGTCATTCACCGGCAGGCCATACAAGACATTCAGCGCCGCCTGCATGGCCCGGGCGGAATTGGTCTGCATTCCCATCCGATGAGCAGCTTTCAAACGAATCTGACAGCGCTTGAACTCGGCGAGAGTAACTTTGCCCCCACCCACTCGCGCAATTTCTGCGGCGATTTCCCGGAAAACTGCCTTCTCACTATCAGGCGCTGTCCCCGCGTAGAAGTAAAACATAGCCGTATCCAGACCGATCAGCCGGGAAGATCGCACATAATAAGCCAGACCCAGTTCATCCCGCACTCGTTCGAATAAACGGGAGGACATGCCACTGAATAGCTCATCCATCACTTCACTGATATAGAAATCCGGGGACAAAAGAACGGGGCCCGGATAGGCTTCAAAGAGCACTGCCTGTTGTCGGGGCAGTTTTTCCACAAATTGACCCGTTTCAGCAGGCTGTTTAAAGGCACCGCCCTTGGGGACCAACTTACCTGCTTTTAATTTTTTCAGGAATTTTTGGCAGGACTTCTCAATCCTACCCGGCTCGAAATCACCGGTGACAACAAGCACGCTGTTACTGGCACAAATCAATTGCCGGTGAAGCACCGCAAGATCTCGCGCGGTGATGGCCGCGACTCCCTTTTCATCTCCATTGGCATCGATGCCGAAGGGATGCCCCCCGAAGAATTTTTGCCGTAACAATTTACCGCCAAAACTGACCACATTATCACGGTCTTCCTTTATGCCGGCCAGTTGGGCATCACGTTCGATGGCCAGAGTGGCCGCGCGAAATGCGGGGTGCAACACAGCATCCGCCAGCACCTCAAGCGCCAGATCGAAATCAGTAGGCAGGACTTCCAAGGCCAGACCGAAGGTATTATTGCCTGAAAATGAACTGAAAGTGCCACCGACATCCTCAATTTTGCGGGCAACTGCCGCCGCGGTGAGATGCTGGGTATCTTTGGTTAACAACGTCGCAAGCAAAGCCGTGATTCCACGGCGATCCGACGGCTCGTAGCGTGGACCACCCAGGCAACAGAGTCGCAGATGGATTTTGGGCAAGGACTTATCCGGCTGTAATACCAAGCGGGCGCCATTGGCCATTTCGATCAGCTGACAATCCTTCAAAGGCGAAACCGTGGCCGCTGCCCTAGCATCTGCAGTTCCACTTGTTTCCGGATTCAACGATACGCTGGTGCAGTTGCTTTCCTGCAGGTAAAGTTTCAATACACGTTGAATATCGCGGGGGCCCAACGACGTCAGACGCTGAAAATAAGTCTGACTGAAATTTAAATCGCCGACCACGACTTCGGCCATACCCAGTCGTGAGGCCATCCCACTGACCGTTTTCCGACTGTTGATTTCCGCCACCATGAGCTGGCGCACCGCCTTGCGCAAATCAGCTTGGGCAAATCCACAACGGCTCAATCGTTGTAGTTCGCTCCTGATGGCCGCAGCGGCAGCCTCACGCTTATCGCCGTCACTGAGATAAGAAATATAGAAGAGGCCGGTTGTTCCGGGATTCCAACTAGTCGCATCCACTGAGTGCACTAATCCGGTCCGCTCACGAACCCGTTGCCAAAGCACGGAGCTATCGCCCGCGCCTAGTATCATGGCCAGCACATCCAAGGCCGGTGTGTCCGCATGAGTCAGTCCCGGAATTTGCCATGCTAGGCCCGCCCGTGACAGTTCAACTTTCTCATAACGATGGAGTTCACGTGCGGCCAATTGAGCCGGTTCATCCGGCACCAATACAGGGGCCAAACCCGCCCTGTTTCCCGCGAAGTGCTTTTCTACCGCCTGTTGCACGGAGACAACATCCACCGCCCCCACCACGACAACCACGAGATTGTTCGGGACATATCGTGCGCGGTAATAGGCCATCAGTTCCCGTCTGGTTATAGTGCTGAAGACGTCCCGATATCCTATGATCGGATGAGCGTAGGGATGGGCGCGAAAGGCGGTGGCAAACAGACTCTCCCCCAAGCGCTGATCAGGTTCGTCCTGACCCATGGCAATTTCACGCAGGATGACATCCTTCTCCTTTTTAACTTCATCGGCGGGCAAGGTGGAATGCAGCACCATATCTCCAAGAATATCCAACGCCATGGCTGTATGTTCGGCGGGGATATCGATGTAATATACTGTGCGATCAAAAGTAGTGTAAGCGTTCATCTGCCCACCACAGGCCTGCACGCTGGTGCTTAACTCGCGACCGGAACGCCGTGAAGTGCCCTTGAAGAGCATGTGTTCAAGATAATGCGAAAGTCCCGCACCCAATTGATCACCCTCATGAATACTGCCTGTCTTTACCCAAACCTGCACGGAGGCCAACGCCGTGTGGTAATCCGGTTTTACCAACAGGGTAAGACCACTAGGCAGGATGGTTCTGACGGTATCATTAGTCCAAAGCGATTTCAGTAACGATAGGTCCGCAGGGGCGGATTGCACAGTGGGCATAGGTAGGGAAAGAAGATACTAGACAGCCAATCAGGCAACCTTACGGGTCGCTTTGCCCAGTCGGGGCGATAACTTGGGCAAAAAGGGTCGGATAAAGGCCTCTTCAAAGGTGTAGATCTCATTAAAATCCTCCACCTTATCGCTATCAGTTTTACTGAAAACGTTATACTCAATCAGGTTGAATACGATGGCCCCGAAGTCACGACAACGGGTGATCCCCCACGCGTTTAAGACCGTTTTGGCCATGGGACCAAATTGGTCCAATGCATAGATCCGCATCCCTTCAAGTAGTTCTGCTCCAGTTACATGGAACGACCGCCCCGCGCGTTTGGCATCGAGTTTGCGGAGTTCCTTCACTGTATGATCCAAGGCCTGCCGGACAAAATCATAGGCCTTTTTGGCGTAACGAGGGTCCTCTTTGCAGATAAGGTCGATGATTTCAGTAAAATCCAGTTCGGGCATAGTAATGGGCAAATTGCTACCACAGCCCCAAGTCGCACGCAATCTATGACGTCGGTAAGAATATTCTGTGGCCCTGCCGTCAACATTGGGTAAAATTGCCTAGTAATTTCCCCTCGTCACAAGTGCCATCAATTGGCAGCATTCAGGCAACAAATGATAGCTTCCACCCAAACCAATCAACCCCTAGCTCCGATTCAACAACCTGATCATAACGATCAATCACTGGAGCAGGTATTCGTTCAACTACGTAACGCCGGTTTAAGAATCACTCAACCTAGAGTTGCGATTCTTACGGCCCTGATGAAACGGGATCAACCTACAAGCATAGAGCAAATTCATGGCGACTTGGCGGATGGCTCGTGCGACTTGGTTACCGTTTATCGCTGCTTGGCCGCGTTTGAGGAAATCGGGCTCGTGCGCCGTTCTTTTTTCCACAATGGCACCAGTCTCTACGAAATCAGTTCGGACGATGGAGCCCGTTATCATATCGTAAGCAAAAAGACGCGTGAAGTTAAAACCCTTGATGCGGAATCGACCGAGGAATTACGCGCAGCTGTCGCAAAAATTGAAAATAAATTGCGCAGTCTTGGGTATACCGAAGTCGGCCATGTGGTTGAATTCTTCGCGGAATCGGCGTCAGCCTCTAGACTAAGCCAGGAAGCTCGCCCGATATAACCCCTGCACAGATTTCAGTATTGCGGGTGCGAATCTCCTATTCGCACCTTTTTTGTGTCCGCGTAATTCAGGGCATCTCTGAGTTCAAACTGTCTCCAGAAAATTGATCCCAGCCTGATCCCAATTTACAATATTCCAGAATGCCTGCACGTAGTCGGCCCGACGATTCTGATAATTCAGGTAGTAAGCGTGCTCCCAGACATCCAGCCCCAATATCGGAGTAGCCCCTTCACTTAGTGGCGAATCTTGATTTTCTGTGGAATGGATTTTCAGCCTGCCATCGACCACCGAAAGCCATGCCCAGCCGCTGCCAAATCGATGCATAGCGGCATTGGAAAATTCAGTCACAAAGGACTGAAATGATCCAAATGTGCGATCGATGCTTTGGGCCAATTTTCCCACTGGCGCCCCCCCACCCTTGGGGCTGATCACCTGCCAAAACAGGCTGTGATTGGCATGTCCGCCAACATTGTTGCGCACAGTGGTGCGTAGCGCCACGGGTAAAAACTCAAGATCGGAGAGCAACTGTTGGGCAGTCATACCCTGTAAATCGGGATAATCCACCAAAGCTTTGTTCGCGTTGTTAACATAGCCTTGGTGATGCTTGTCATGGTGAATTTGCATTGTCCGAGTATCGATATGCGGCTCCAAGGCGGCATAATCATAGGCCAGCGGCGGCAGGACGAACGGCTGTTGCAACGACAGCCTCACGGTTGGCTCTGCTCTGCCGATTTTCGATGGAACCAAACCCATTCCGGCCAAGGCGGCTCCCGCGCCCAACGTTTTGATCACTTCCCGACGCGTAAACGTTATTTGTGGCTTCATGCCTGCAACTTAGCCGGATAACCACAATTCGCAAGCCACTCCTCGGCACACTTACGCCCCGTTCAGGAGTCGCCGCAGAGTTTCATCGACCAATTTCGGATTCGCCTTGCCCCGCGACGCCTTCATCACGGGCCCCTTAAATGCATTGATGGCACTCTCTTTGCCCGCTTTGAACTCGGCCAAGGCCTTGGCATTTGCCGCAATGGCATCACGACACCACTGCTCCAGTTCAGTGTTGTCCGTTGGTTCTGCCTTAAGATTCATCCGTTCAGCGACAATGGCCGGGGATTCACCCGAACTGAACACTGCCACGAATAGTTCCTTGGCTGCATTGGTCAGGACTGTGCCAGCTTCAATCAAGCCAACCAACTCCGCCACATGGGCAGGCTGTATTTTCGCTTCACGCAGAGTCTGCTTGGCCGCGCCGAGTTCGCGCAACAGGTCGTTCACGATCCAGTTGCCCACGGCCTGAGCCTTAGACAGGCCAGCCAGTTTAACTGCTTCCTCAAAGAAATCTGCCAACGGCCGGTCCCAGACCAACACAGATGTGATGGTATAGGGCAGCTGGTAATCCTCAAAAAAACGGCGTTGCTTCGCAAAGGGCAGTTC
>Ga0222714_10002538_pt1 | contig 19194 bp, 48 predicted proteins | sample C33_3DmetaG_FD_165048 | JGI IMG/M metagenome (GOLD analysis project Ga0222714, IMG submission 165048) | Estuarine water microbial communities from San Francisco Bay, California, United States - C33_3D | ecosystem: Environmental > Aquatic > Marine > Unclassified | place: USA: California...
AAGTCCTTGGTGAAGTATGATATACACACTGCTGGTGATTATATCATCTTCAATGTTTGTAGAAAGAAAGAGGAGGCTTAGGCCTCTTCTTCTTTTAAGCATTGGGTTGCAGCTTTACTAGTATATAAACTTAAACTGTTTATTATGTTGAATGAAAAAACATTAAAGCTTCTGAAGTATGACACTTTAGATATAAGAACATTGGAAGAAGTTCTTAACATAGTGGATAACCAAATTGGTACACTACACATGAGTGCTCTATTCAATGGTAACAAAGGTGACTATTCACCTACTAAGGTTAAAGCAAGAGAAGATGAGATCCATAATCTTAGTAAGAACTTGCGTGGCATTCTTGAAGGAATAAAAGCTTTAGAAAATAAAGGAGTGTAACAGCTCCTTTAAAACCATAGTGTTGCAACTTTTATAGTTATTAAAACCTTTTAATCTTTTTATTATGAACAAAACTCTAAGATTTGGATACCAAGCATTTGGTAAGCATCAGTTAATTAAAATTAACACTAAAATCTCTTCTGCTTCTGCTGATAAGATTGCTAAAGCATTTCCTGACCTTTGGATTCTTAACAATGGAAAGCATGGATTTAGAATTGAAGGATGCTTACCATCTAAGGATATTCTTGATTTTGATGATGCACTTAAGCTTGCTATCATTGACTACAAGATCAATGCCTTACAGCAAAAAGCATTTGACATTGAGATCCATGCTGAATGCAGAAAGGATGCATTTAGCCTTAACATCTGATGAATTGGGGGAGTAGAAATACTCTCCCTTTTCTAAGTATTGTGTTGCAACTTTATTATCAAGTAAAAATTAAATTCTATACTATGTCCAATTTTATCCAAGATCTGTTATTAGAAATTGAGGGGATCTCAATTCTAATGCAACAAAAAAGAACTGATGCAGTAATCAAAGCTCTAAGCAATTTACCTGAAGAGGAAATCATTGCTTACAGAGATTCACTTGCTGATGAATTTAAAGTGTTGAATCCAAGTAAACACTTGCTGTTATCATAGTAGAAGGGGGGGAAGCAATTCCCCTTTTACTTTTTTATTTACTTAATATATATAGTATGGAAGAGAAAGTATGTGTTGTCTTAACTTGGGAAGAGTTAAAGACAGTATTGGCCGGATTGTCAGCTATCAAGAATATGGTAGACAATGACAGGCTTGATGAAGTCTATGTCAAGCTAAGCACACAGTATAAGGGAGTCTAACTCTCTTATACCAAAGTGTTGCAACTTTATTATAATACTAAATCTTTAAACTATATATTATGGAAGAAACAATTGGTTATAATAAAGTAATTGATGCTATCAATAAGGGTAATTTTAGCGAAGAAAAGGTATATGCAAAATTAGTAGACAACTATGGTTGTTATGCTGTTGAATGTATTGCAGGTACTACTATTACTATGGGCATGTTAGCAACAGGTAATGGATATGGAATACATAGTGATTATGCGGAAATTCATACTTGGAATGATGCAACTATAACTATTGAGTTTCATTAGTATAAGGGGAGTAACATTCCCTTTTTTAAACATAATATTGCAACTTTTATTTTAGAATAAAACCCCTTAATTTATTTATTATGAACAAGATTATTGAAGTAGCCTTAACAGGCAAGTTTGGAGCTGAAACTGTACCAAGTCTAATGGAAGTGATTGGTGTTACACCTAATCCTGAAATGGCAACTGAGATCCTATTAGGCATCTATGAACAGCCTAAAATTCCTTCAACAGTTGTCAATGAACAAGGCTTAGAAAAGACAGCCACTCACATTGACTACTGGGGAATGCGTGTTAGTTACTCTTATCAAGAAGAGGTGCGAAAGCACATCTATGTTGATCAAGATTGTGACACAAGTGTAATCACTCTTGAAAACTACAATGAGTTTGAAAGAGATTACGGCTCTGGGAACATCAAGTCATTCAGGATTCCAACTGGTGAGATAAGAACAAGACAAGATTCTTGTGAGTTCGGAAACTGGTTGGCACAAGAGGCAAAAGACTACAGCCTGGCTGTGTGATTAAAGGGGAAGAGAAATCTTCCCTTTTTTTCTTTGGATTGGGTGGCAACTTTTATAGGATGATAAACTAACTATTATGAAAACAATTCCTGAAATGAAAGCAACAGTTGTTGCACTTGGACAAATGGTTCACACTGACAAACTAAGCAGACCTTACCTTTGGGGGAAAATCTTATTGGCTGAGACACAAGAAACATCTTGGGTTATCATCTATGATTTCTTTGTAGGAGCAGGTACTAAACTCATAGTATATCCATTAGCTGATACTTCACGCTATGGAGTAAGACATGTTGAAGAGCATAATGATCTTGTAACAGAAGCTATAGAGAGGTTAGTAGACAGAAAGGTTGCTGAAGCCTTGGCTAAGAGAAGGGTGTAACAACCCTTTTTTTAGTTAGTAAACCAAAGTGTTTTATGGCTTTCAGCCAAGCCTTTGCAACTTTTATAGTAAGTAAAAATTATTTACTAATCTCTTAAAACCAATTAAAATGGAGAAAAAGAAAGTTGTGTTGAAATTCAAAGAAGAAACAACACCAAGTGGTAATGTAGTAAAGAACGCCTCATTTGCAGGTACTCTTCTACGCTTGTCTGAAAAGGTTTGGCCTTACACCAATGCTGAAGGTAAAGAGTTGCTTTACAAGTTGGCTGACGTGCGCTATACTGATGCAGTTGGAACTACTCACGTAGAGCCAAGTGTAAAGGTATATGAGGCAAGCTATGAGCAAGGCATGGAAGTTGGTGAAACTTACTTGGGTAGAGTAACCCGCAGTAAGAATGCAGACGGCAGTGCACGTAGTCCTTGGTTCACTCTATCTTCATTAGTAGTTGCTGTGAATAGCACTGATGCAGACTTCGAAGAGTATGAGGTACCTGCGGAAGAGCTTGCTGTGTAAGCATGTGGGAAATAGGGTGTGTAGAAATACACACTCTATTTTTTTTGTCTCCACCGTGTGGAGCATTGGCATTTTATGTAGCAATACCAAGGGTACTGTGCAATACATACTACCTGAAAATATTGTGTTTTATGCCTTTTCAAGGCAAGCTTCAGCAACTTTAATAGTAAAATCCGAGAAAGGCACCTGTGTCACAGCGGTCAGCGTAGCGGTCATTGATGCTATCATAGCAGGGACAGTGCGGTCAAACCAACAAGTTTGTGGCAAGGACATGCAAAACTCTGAAAGCTAGACTGGACGGGGGTTACAGAGATTATTTTTGTGTGAGAATGAGGTTGATTTGGGGTGAAAATCTCTCCACATTATTACAGTAGAAGGTCTAGCAACAGATTTAGTCAACAGACTTAGACAACATATTTATATGGCTAACAGACTATACATATAACTATCTCTACTACTATTACTCTTATTACTATCTCTATATATAAGATCACAGTAACTAACTCCGGAATCATATTAATCCACCACTTAAAACCCAATAACCATGAATGTATACATCCTTAACTGCGACATGTTTGACAATGGAACTCATGTAAGCCACAGCATTGTTAATGTATTTGCTACAAAAGAACTTGCTGAAAAAGACAGAGACCATTGCATCAAGTATGAAGATGCTGATAACTATATGTTTGACATAACATATACCATTACAGAAATACAAGTACAGGGAGCTTGACTCCCGCTTAATCCTAAACTATATACTATGCATTTAATTATTGCTAATCTAATGTTTGTTCTTCAGCTACACTCCGGTTATATTATACCAACTGATGATGTAGATGGTAGAACTATATACTCTATTCCATCTGCGGGAATTGAGTATGCTTACAAAGCAGAGATAGTCCAGTATCTTGAAACTGGTCAGTTCAGTTATGATGAAACCTTAGATGACAAGGTTGATTCATCTATGTTTAAAAACTAATCAGCTATGATGTTTGAAGATGTACAAGATATGGCTTTGTTATACAGCATATCTCCGGAATTAACCTGCACTTGTGATGAATTTCATGAGTGTCAGCAATGCTATGAAGAGAGAAGACAAGATGCTAATAATGCATCTCAGGAAACTTCAATTGAGAATAGCATATAATTATAATACTCTCATCCAAGCAGGTAAATGTGGGCCATCAGAAATGATGTCTGCTTCAAATGTGTCACATACTTCAAGGGTTGCAACCTTGTGAGAGTACTAATCTAGGAGATGATACGTAGGCCTAGCTACACTAAGAAAAAGTCAGTTTGTTTGGAGATTGTTCTGACTATAAACTAGTGAATCTATCCTATCCAGTAAGCTACTGGCGTTGGCTCACCATAACAGACAAGTGAGAGGCTTTAGTCCATATGCCTTAAGGACTGAATTAATGCACCACAACTCATTTCCCAAGGGTGAGCAGTTGTAATAACTACAAAACTTTATAGAGTATAAGCGGGTAGACAAATCTATGCTACGCAATTAGCTACCACCTAAACTGCAGTAAATTGCAAGATGCAGGTAATGGACACTGAGGATAAGCTCTCGGGGATTTGTCCTATAAAGATGTTATTACAACTGAGTGCAGAGGGGTTATTGGGAGCATGTGACCATGAAAAAGGCATGCATTTTTAACCAGGTACAATTATAACTCTTAGTACAAACCAACCTAGGGATGTGAGTTACCCGAATTGTTATGGAAACAAAAAGATTGTCCGTTTATAGTGCGGGGCTGAGAAGATCTGGGAGCCAACACTATTTTTCTGATTGTATTCTATTTATTTACTTACTTAATTTTTATTCTGATTATGAAAAATTTATCTACAAAAGGACTTTCTATGTCCCAAGCACAGTCTATTTCTAACCTGTGCAACCAACGTGCACAGGAGATGCAACGTGAGTTAGACTCTTACAATGTCTCTAGTAAATCAATTAAGATTGCTGGTGAGACATTTGAGTTAGAAGCTCCATATGCTATGCCATCTACAGTTCTTGAGTTACTCAAAGAGAAGAGTAAGTTGCATGCTACTCAAGGATTCTTGATGGAGGCTATCAAAGAGAAGAGTGATATCATTCAACAACTAGAAAGTTCTAGATTTGATGACTCCAATCTTGTAGAACCTGAGCGTCCAGAGTATCCGGATCTTCATATTGCTAATTCTGTAGGTGAGAACTGGGGTTGGTCTCAGCTTACTGCTAGTGAGTACAATGAGTATTTGATGGCTGAAGCTTATGCTTCTCATCTTGGTCAGTTCATCCATAAGGGTGGTAAGTTGACTCAGATGCGTAAACAGTTAGCTGATCTTCCTGCTATTGAGTGGATGAATGTTAAAGATGGTGAGAAAACACCAGTTAAGATTCAGAAGCATCATACTGCACAGCAGTTGCTTGCTACTCATGAGCAAATTGCTAATGAGCATAGAACTTATGAGCAACGTGTAAACTATTACAAAGCCAAGGTTAAGAACTTGGTCAGTGATGAGAATGCACGTATTCAGAAAGAAAATGCTGATAGAGCAAAAGCTTATGAATTAGAGGAGCAACGTATTAATGAAGAATACAGAGCTGCTATGAATACATACCGCTCTCAGTTCATAGCTGAGAATTCATCTTTTAATGCTGACCGTGAGAAAGCAATTAAGGATGCTGCTGCACTAAGAATTAGTGTTGATCCTAGATTTCAGGCTGTAATTGACATGTTCATTACTCCAGAGAACTAGGAGCTTATAGGTGAGCAAGAGATAGGCATAAGCTGATTCTCTTGCTCTTTACACCTAGTGATAAAGACTTTAAGATATAGCGCGGGTTGATAGCCCATACATTCATAAGATTTATTAATCATCTTAAACGTACCGCTTCTCTTCAAACTTTACTGAGATAGAACTCTCCGTCAGACAGGTTACTGCACATAGATGCAATTGGCTGACACACTCTAGACTTAGTTTTTGTTTTTGCCTTTGAAGAAGAGAAGGTCTTTGACTTAGATTTTGAATTTGTCTTTGGCTATATATCTTTATCACTAGGAGACTATTTTATTCAACTCAACTTATTAATTATGAACACAGAAAAAAGAAACAGCTTATTTGTAGTGTCTTACTTTGCATTAGGGCTATTTGGTGGTTGGATTATGGGATCTGTTAGACCTATTCCGGGCATGAAACCAGAGCATAATATTGAGCCTGAATACTACATTGAATTAAAGGGTAATGGATCTGCTATAATAGAAGATCTTGGTGGTAACACCTACACTTGCCCAACAATTGAAGACATACCAAATGTATTAATCAAAGATAATCTATAGTAACATGTTAGGAAAAAAGAAAGAGCATTTAGGGAATTTAAAGATTCTATGGGCTGAATTAGAATGGGAAATTGCAGAAGTAAAAGGTTCTGCTGTAGACCCTGATATGAAGTACCATCATCTCAATGATTTACAGTGTAAACAACATCTACTTGAAGAAGAGATTGATAGGCTTGAACATGAATTAGCAATGATTCCACTTAAGTTTATGTTAGGTGGATTTGTTATATTTGTTATTGGTATGATTATCTATATGGTATCATAGTAACCATGGTCCTGTAGCTCAGCTGAAAGATTATTTAATAATTATTTTGAATCTAACCTAAAACTTCTTATATTTGTATCCAATGGGTCTGTAGCATAACTGGATAATGCAACACTCTTCTAAAGTGTAGACTGATGAGTTCGAATCTCTCCAGACCCACAAATATAATAATATGAAGTTTTCTAATCCTTCTGCTTACAATAAACATATAACTACTAAAGTTGATAAGACTTTAGGTTATGTTTATTTCTTAGATAAAGAACATCCACTCTCTTGTAAAGCAGGGAAAGTTTATTATCACAGGCATGTTTATTCAGTTAAAATTGGTAAGTGGATTGATAGGTCATATCATGTACATCATATTGATGAAAACAAACAGAATAATGATCCAAGTAATCTTCAAGCTATTTCACCAAGTAAACATAGTAGATCACATTATATTAATGGTAATAAGAGGAAGAAAGTTAGGAAATGTTTACACTGTGGTAAGAAATTCATTTGTATGGATGAAGTTTATTGTAGTCAGTCTTGTTCTTCATCATATCATCATAAAGGTGGTATACACAATAAAATATCTGCAGAAGAATTAGAAAAACTGGTATGGCAGATACCAACTACTAAGATTGCAATTAAACTAAACTGTTCTGATGTAATGATCAGTAAGCTCTGTAAAAAGTGGAATATTAGTAAACCACCAAGAGGTTATTGGGCTAAACAGAAGAGCATATAAATTGAATCTTGTCAGGATCACAGAGCCTCTAGGTAACTAGGGGCTTTTTTATGTCTTATTTATTCACTTAAAATTCTGATTATGAATGTGTTAGGAAAATTATTCAACAAAAAGAAAACTTATCCAAAGGATAATAAGTTTGAAGTACTTATTATTGGTGAGGACAAAACTGATTTCCAAGAGATGCTTGGGATTACAGATGAGAGAAGAGAAGAGCTAATGAAATTAGCTTTTGACAGTTACAAGACTGAGGACTTATATAGTTCTGCTTGTAAAATGGCTGTTGCTGGGTGTAAGCATATCAATGAAGTTGTATTTACTATTTCTATGATGGCTAAGCTTAAGGAAATGGCTAATAATCCATTGTCTGCTATATTAAGTGGAATTAACCATGGAGAGTAAAATCTTTACATCAGTTATTGGGTTCAATTTTGAGCTCAATTTGGTGGACAATGATGGTCAACCTATCAGAACAGGAGCAAGGAGGGTGGAACATCTATCCTCTGAGACTCCTGAGGTAGGTACCAAAATTGGTGGAGAAAATTGGTTCACTAACTTTAATGAACCATTATTAGCTAAGATTAGAGACTACAAAAGATTAAACACATGAATGTATCAGTAACATATGACGATTCTGATGTTGCTAAAGCATTAGAAAAGATTATTGTGGACAAGAACAGTGCTGAGTTTGTAAAACTCTTTACTCCTATGATTTGTCAAAGCTCACATGCATCTAATTGGCTTTTTAAGTTGATGCTTGGTAATGTTCTACCTGAAACAATACCTACAGGTACACTTTGCAAGTTCAAAGTTGATAATTTAGGCTATGGTGCTAACAAAGATTATATTAAAGCTAAGTATGCTGATGGTGAAGACAAAATAGTTGTAACTATAAGAGAGTTTAGAGGCTTTCATGACTATACTCATTATCTTATTAACTATACCAATGTTGATGAGCATGGTCAAGATAAACCAGATTACTGCAGTGCTCAAGCAAACCAGCTAAAAATAATTAAGGAAATTTAATGTAGTATATCTGTTGGTATGCTTTTCCTAACAAATAACAAGGGGCTATAATGGCCCCTTTTTATTGTCTTAGCTATATAGTGCAGTATTTTAATTCTTTAATGAATCCATGTCAGGAATAATGGCATATATTTACTAAAGTTTATACATTCACTATGTTATATCAGTTGCCTAATGGCAAAGTTATTTACTTAACAATTGAGCAATATCTTGAGCTCACTGATGAAGATATCCAATACTTGATGTCACTAAATGCTGGTGAATTTGCATTAAATCCATTCACAGATTCTGCAGTAGTAGAAAACACCAAAGAAAAATACTATGACTTTGATTATCTAACAGATGATGAAAGTGAAAACATTATATCAGATGATGAACCATTTGATGATATAATAGACTTATCTGGTCCTACAGATATATAATAGTTCTACTTCTGATGGAACAGCACTTACTATAGCTTGAGTAACTATAGTATAGTATTCTACTCAATCACTTATTATTTACTTATTAATTTTTATGTTATGAGCGCAAGTTCTAAAGTTGCTGTTGTATCTGATCCAACAACTGGAGCAGTTATTAACCAATCTCCTAATAATCCTGAATGGGGTTATATCAAAGTTGAGCAAACTACAAATGTCTATGATGACAATGGCTTTCTTAATAGAAAGAAAGTATCCGCTATCATCTCTGCACCAATTGTTATCCTACAAGAAGCCGGTTACTTTGCTGGTCAAATGTTGGATGGAAGAATTGTTGTACAAGAATCTATCACACCATGGAATGACAAGAATCCAGAGCGTGATTTGAAAGTAGCAGGTGCTACTGGTATTATCTGCCGTATTGAGGGTCAACCAATTTACCGCAAAACTTTCTACACTGAGAAAGAGAATGCTAAAGACATTTTCCTTGCTCATGATAATGTAGATGAATTGAAAAGAGCTTACAATGCTGAAAGAGTATCTGCTATTACTGCAGACCAGTCTTTTGATATCTAATTGAATGTTGATTGATGGAGAAGGGGAGACATGTGCGTTTCCCCTTTTTCTTTTACTTATGATTAAACCTGTATACTATGGAAAAGTTAAAACAAGATGTAAGAAATTACCAGATGAGATCACATACTGTGATGTCATATGAGCAAGATGGCTACAACAGCTATCAAAATTATCTTTACAAAAGAGCACTCTACGGTCTAGATGCTCTTACAGAGAAAGAACTTGCTACTATGTGTAGTAAGAAAAAGCAAAGAATTGTCAATGTGTATAAGCGTGCACAGGTTACACTTAACAAGTTTAAACAGCAAATTACTATTCAATATAGTAACTTCCTGTTCAGTACTTTGTTCCCTGAAAGCCCAATTACACAGGCATTACTTGCTGATACTGAGACAGATGAAAAGTTTAAGAACACTTTAACTTTTAAAGATTTAGGTATCACAAAAGAACAAATTATCAGTATCTTTATGCTTGAAGGGATCCTTCCTAAAAACTTCTTAAGTTTAGAAGGACCACAAAACCAACTACCAAGACTAAAGAATGACAAAACTGAAAGAATGTGATGGTTGTCAAAAGATGACTGTTATATGGAAGAACCATGAGGGATTCAAATACTGTAAATATTGCTGGAGTTGCCAAAAAGCCATTAATAGTAACAGTTCACAGAAACCAAACGACTATAAAGTCCCTCAGGTCTCTTCCAAAAGAAAAAAGAAAGATGCTGAGTACCTCAAGTTGAGAGAAAGGTTTCTTACTGAAAATCCAATATGTCAGGTCTCTGTAGCCGGCTGTATGAATGGTAGTACTGATGTGCACCATAAATTTGCCGGCTCTAACAGGGATGCTTTCTATTTGGTACAAAGTACATGGTTAGCAGTATGCAGGAACTGTCACAACCATATTCACAATAACCCTGCAGAAGCCAGAATATTAGGCTGGTTAAAATGATTTTATTTATTGATTAAAAATTCTGATTATGAAAAATGATTTAAAAAATGCTTTAGCACTATTGAAGAAAATTAAGTTTACTAAGGACTACAACAAGTTTTACTTTCTTGAGAACATTAATAGAATCACAGATTCTAAACATGTTCAAAAGATGGTAGCAAGTATTAGATCAATGGGTGTTATTAGACCTGTTATCTGTGTTAAAGTCAAGTTTATTGATGGTACAGAAAGAATATATGTTATAGATGGTCAACATCTATTTAAAGCACTCTGTGCAGATAATCTAGAGATTCCTTATGTTGTCATTGAGGTAGATAATGACATTGACTTAGTTAATAAAATGGCCATGCTTAACAATTCATCTAAGTCTTGGACATTATTGAACTATGTTAATGCATTTAAGATGCATATTCCTGATTACAATACTTTATTTAACTTGCGTCTTATGTATGATATTGAGCCATTAATGTTGGCTGCCTTATGTACAAAAGGTACTTCTGCTGTTGTATCCGGAAGCCAATTGTTAAAGTCAGGCAAGTTTAGAATTACTAATCCTGATGCACAAGAAATGGCTAAAGCATTCAATGATTTCTTTTTAAAGATTGGTAGAGCTGACCGTTGGGTTAAGCACCAGTTTTTACAAGTATTCATGCGTGCTTGGGGTACGTATGATCACAACAAAGCATTAGCTAATCTTGATAAGCATATTAAGACTGTTAAAGCCATGAGTGATACAGGTGCCGCAGAAGCATTTATTAGCAAAAACATTTTCAATTTAACTAAATAATGGATAGACAAGACATCCAATTTGAGGCATTAGCTGCTACAGATGGTAAACAGAAATGTTCTGTTGTATTAGGCACAGGGGTCGGTAAGACCCTTGTTGGCCTAAACTATATTAACAGGAATTCAACTCCGTTAATGAAAATCCTGGTTGTAGCACCAAAGAAATCAATATTCCAGTCATGGAAAGATGATGCTGTCAAGTTTGACATGCAACATCTATTAGGTAGAATTGTATTTACTACTTACCTCAGCTTGAATAAGTATAAGCCTGGTGACTTTGATATGGTCTGTTTGGATGAATGTCATTCCTTGCTAGATAGTCATAGAGGCTTTTTACAATTATATAAAGGGAAAATACTGGGTTTAACCGGTACTCCTCCCAAGTATAAAGATTCAGAGAAAGGTAAGTTGGTAAATGAATTCTGTCCTGTAGCATATACTTTCAAAGCAGATGATGCTATAGAAAATGGGATACTCAATGATTATCAGATCATTGTACACCAGCTAGAGCTTGATACTAATAAAACCTACCCTGTAGCAATGAAAACTAAAACTTTCAAAACTTCAGAGTATGACAATTACAAGTACTGGTCTAACAGACTAGAAACAAGTTCTGGACCTGTGCATATACTTAGAGTTATGCGCATGAAAGCAATGATGGAGTATCCAACTAAAGAAAAGTATGTTAAACAGTTAATGAAGCATATTTATACAAAGTGTATAGTATTTGCTAATACTCAGGATCAAGCTGATAGATTATGTAAACATAGTTATCATAGTAATAATCCTCAATCAGAAAGCAATCTCAATGCCTTTAAAAATGGTCATATTTCTCAACTCTCCTGTGTAATGCAGCTTAATGAGGGTGTTAACATACCTAACCTTAGACAAGGTATCATTATGCATGCATACGGTAATGAGAGAAAAGCTTCTCAGAGAATAGGTAGGTTACTCCGCCTTAATCCTGACGAGAAAGCTATTGTCCATATACTATGTTACATGGGTACTGTAGATGAGAGATGGGTTAAAGAAGCTCTTGAAACATTTGATCAGAGTAAAATACTCTGGAAAGATTACGGAATAACACTATAATTATGGAACTACCTGAAGATCACAAACTCATCTTGTACAATGATGAGACTAACAGTTTCCCTTATGTTATGGCATGTCTTGTTAAATTCTGTGGACATGAACCACAGCAAGCAGAACAATGTGCTTTAGTTGCTGATCTTGTAGGTCAGTGTACTGTAAAACATGGCTGTTGGGCACAGATATCAACAATGGCAGAACTCCTTGAAAGTGTTGGCTTAAAAGTTAAAATATCAACATTGTGAAAGCAATATGTATTGACAGCAGCAATAAACCTGCTAAAATCCCTGTAGAACAGTGGATTAAACAAGGAGAAACCTACACCATTATCAAAGTAGTAAAGATGGGGTTACAGGACGGCAGATATGGAGTACTTCTTAAAGAGGTACAGATGTCTGCTGACTGTTTTCCATATGAGTATTATGATGCTGATAGGTTTGTGCCTTTAGATGAGAGAGTTGCTAACATGGAAGAAGAAGCTGTTAAAGAAGCTGACCTAGAATTAATTTAAAACATATGTCAAATTACACCAAGTTGGACCTTATTAATGAGCTCAGAATTCTTTATGCGGGTCCTAAAAAGCGTGACAGAGAGTTAACTGATAAAAGATACTATGTTATAGGTGTTTTATCTTTTGAATTTAAAATGCTTGAGAAAGATATATTACCCTATACTAATCTTAATAGTCTTTCTAGTATTAATCATGCTAAGAAAAACTGTTATTTGTTGTATCATGGAAAAGACCCTTTCTTCCTGGCTAATGTAGAAGATCTTATAAAGAAATACCCACATGATTTTGTAAAGAATCCTCTTTTAATTAAATCTAAGAACAGGTTAGAAATAGTAAGATTTGCAGTTACACCTACAGTAATGGCACAGCTCAAGAAGTTTACGGATAAGAAAGGATTTAAGTCAGCAAACATTGGTGCTCAATACATTGTAAAAAATCTTTTGAAGATATGGGAAGAATGAAAGAAGTATACATGCGTGTCATGCATGAGAATGATGGTCAGGTTCCAGAAGAAATGACTCTTGCTGATATGGCTAGAATGAAAGAATTAGAAATTTATAATTGGGAAGAGTATGAAAGAGAACAAGAGAAACTTAGACTATTCAGAGCTAAACAAGAAAATCCAAGAGAGATTACAAAGGTTGCAGAAGTTAAAGAATTCTGGGAAGAAGAACTCAGAAAAGGCAAACTTAGAAGACTTGCAAAGGGTGAACAATGAAGAAGGAGACTAAGATTATTATGGTACTCTGTACTCTTGTATGGATTCCAATTATTTCATATCTTGCTCAACCTAAACCAGTTGCAAAGAAAAAGGAAACTTATAAATTTGTAAAAGTTAAGGACTGGTCTAAGACTGCAAAAGGTTGGAAGCTAGGTTACTTGAACCATTTGTACAACACAAAAAATTAAATTATGAAAAGATTATTGTTAATAGGAATTATTGCATTGAGTTTTACCTCTAATGCACAATGGGTAGTAAACAAATTAGATAATGGATTTGATACTCCATCTAAGATTGCATACACAGGTGAAAAACAATCTGTATACTTAAAGTTAGAGAACGTTGATAATGATGTTGTCTTCTTTGTAGGTGGTGAAGCTTACTGTGGGAATGGTCCTGTGTTTGTAGAATTATCATTTCAAGTAAATGGTGTAAATAAGCAATATGGGAGAGCCTGTTCATTATTTGGTGATGAAAATCCTATTGCTGTAGTGTCTGTAGATTTGATTAATGAAGATTTTTATGCTGACTTTAAAGCTGCCAGCACAATAAAAATTAGAATTAATGATTTTGATTGTTCTGAAACAGTTAAAACAATGTATACATATTCTATGAGCGGTTCAACAGCTGCTGTAAATTATGTTTCTAAACCTTGAAACACTTTATTAAATATACCTTGGTATGGATAAGCCAAAACTTGTCCATACCTTTTTGGATGGTAGGACATGTACATCTTATGACATCAATATATGCTGATATACATGAGATTCTTATGTCCATGGGTATGAATATAATTGTGGGAATTGGATTTATTATTGACTATAAACAAACAAAAAATGAAAAATAAAGCAGGAGTAATTATATTAACATTGCTACCAATGATAATTGGAGCAATATTGCTTTTTGGATATTTTAGATGTGTATACAAAATGTGTACATGTAATTGGGAACCTGTTGGTAAAGCTGAAATAGTTTATACTATAGGTACATTTACCGGTGCAGGTGCAGTAATTGGATATATTCCTATTGAAGATAAGTAAATCACAAAAAAGTGTCATTTTTGACCTATTTAACCGGTTAAGATCCGATTATATAGGCTAAAACCACCATAAATTGTGATTTTTTCACAAAAAGATGGATTAAGACAACATGGATGCATTTAAAGTAATTGAGCTAAGGGCTCAGTATGAAGTCTTATCTCAAATTGAGGATATGTTTTCACCAACTTCTAAGCATAGAGTTGCTAAACATGTTGACAAGAAAATGAGAGAGATTATTAAGGAGTTAGAAACTTTTAAGAAACAAGAAAATGTCAGTAGTTAGGTTTATAGGATGTCTGCATTTAGGACATGCTAGTATAGCAAGGCACAGAGGATTTGATAATGCTGAAGAGCATGATGAGCATCTTATTAAAAAGTGGAATCTAATGGTATCTAAAAGAGACACTACCTATATAGTAGGTGATGTTACTATGGAGAAGTCCTTAGACTACTACAAACTAGATCAATTAAATGGTAGGAAGATAGTAGTTCTTGGTAACCATGATAGACATCAGAATGTTAAAGAGCTACTGCTTTATGTAGATGGTATTGCCGGAGCTGTAGACTACAAAGGATTCATAATTACTCATGTGCCTATTCATCCTAATGAAGTACAGTTCTACCGGGGAAATATTCATGCACATATCCATCATGTAAACAAACTTGAGGAAGTTGTAGTGAGTAGTGCGTACATGGATGAGGGTAGTAAACCAGCTCCAACATTAGATAAGTACTTTAATGTAGATGCTCATTTGATTGATTACTTACCTATATCCATTGATGAGTTAAAAGGTAAAAGATATACTAACATACTTAAACAACAATGAAAACAGCAGTAGAATACTTAGCTAGTGTAATATCACAGTCAGGACCAATAACTGAAGATGACTTTAATAGTTTGGTTAAACAAGCCAAAGAAATGGAGAAGGAGCAGATAATGAATGCTTTTGATGAATGCGGAATGTGGCAAGATAATTATTCAGACTCAGAACATTACTACAACAAAACCTTTAAATCAGAATAAGATGAAAACAGTACTAAAAATTATTGCATTACCCTTTATATTAGTTATTAGCTTTATAAAAGCTGTTATAACAAATACTAGAAATTTATTTTTAACCTTTAAATCAGAATAAGATGGAAAATAAATTAATAGAAAAAATGAAAGGCATGGTTCTCATTATAGTAATAGCAATATTGGGATTGGGTATTATAAATACAATTGTATTATTACAGAGAATACAAGATTTAGAAAATAAAATAGAAGCGATTAAATAAGAATAAGATGAAAACAGAAAAACAATTAACAGCAGTAGAATGGTTGACAGAACAAATCAATCTTGGATTATCTGAAAGAGGCTTAATTAGTGCTTTTAAACAAGCCAAAGAAATGGAGAAAGAAAAACACCTTAATTGGAATAAATTTCTTGAAAGTGAAAAAACACTTGGAATATCAGATGTTAAAACAATTGAAAGAGTACAATGGTATTACAATGAATACTACAACAAAACCTTTAAACAACAAGAACAATGAAAGAAGAACAAGAAACAGGATGGGTAGGGGCCATTATTAAATGCGACCTATGTGGTCATGAGTCATTGTCAGTACACCATGTATCATGTGATAAACTTGAGTGTGTTAATTGTGAGCATATGTCTCATTTTGAAATTATAGAATGCTGTCCAAATTGTGGTGAACGTGAAAACATTCACACAAACTATGACTACTACCAAAAACACAGACCAGTAGAAGACTATTTATGTAATGAATGTGGTACTTACTTTAAACCAAAAATACAATGACACTTGACAAAAGAATGAGAGAACTAATTTACCCAACTGATGAGGCTGCTTGGGCATCTGCTCTTTATACAGCAGTTGAGTCTAAGTTAAAACCAAGAGGTACAAACCTAACACCTCCAAAAAAGAAACGTAAAAAGAAAAGAAATTAAAAAATTATACAGAAGAAGAATGAAAAACACAGTAGAATTATTGGGCTGGTATGGAGATGATAAAGTACATGCTCAATCAGCTTGGACAAGTACCTCAAGAGACTTAACTGAAGACAAGGTAGAGAGAATACCAAAGCTTCTAGAGATGTTGGCATCAGAAGGTCACCACACGCCATTTGAGAAGTCCTCGCTCCACTTCTTGGTAACGGTGGACCAAGCTACTCACATCCATCTTTTAAAGCATAGGATTGGAGTTTCTATCAATGGTGAGTCAGCTAGATATAAAGAGTTGAAAGAAAACAAAATGTATATACCTCAAGATTGGCCTGAAACATTACAGCAGGACTTAATTGAGTTTACTGAAGAAGCAAATGAGTATTATCACAAGTTTCTTGAAATACTTACACCTGTTTTAGGTAGAAAGAGAGCTAAAGAGTCTGCAAGATTTTTCAAGACTTTTAACTCACAGATTACCATGGATCTTATGTTTAACTGGAGGTCTTTTGCACATTTTCAAGAACTTAGAAATTCTGAGCATGCTCAAGTTGAGGTGCGGGAATTGGCTCAGCAAATGTTGGACTTAGTAAAGAACATAGAAGGTAATCCTTTTGAACACACTATTAAAGCTTTTAAACTATGAAAAACCAAGAAGAACGTAGAGAAGAAATGGGAGCATATACTAATATGTTAGTAGTAGGAGCTATATCAGTAGTATTAATTGTTGTCTTATTAAAGACACTATTTAATTTATTTTAGCATGGAGAATTATCCAAAATGGGTAAACAATCTTGTTTACTTTTTAGCAGGTATTGGCTTCGGTCATATTTTATTTAATTTTATATTTTGAGTTATGCCAGATATGTCAATGTGTCAAGGAACTGAGTGTCCTTTAAAAGAAACTTGTTATAGATATACAGCTGTAGCAAATGAATTTAGACAATCATATCTTTTTGATATACCTTATGATAAGGAAAAAGAAAAGTGTGAATTTTACTGGCCAACTAAGATTATGACAGATGGGAAAGATAATACTAAAGTTTGATTCTATTGAAGAATCTGAAGAAGCTAGAACAGCATTAGATGGTCCTAATTGGAAGATGGCTATGTGGCGTCTTGACCAAGATCTCAGAAGTATAATAAAACACGGTCAGGTTAATAACCGTGAAGCTACTTCAGAAGAAATTGAAGCAGCTGATGATCTTAGAACAAGAATTAGAGAAATATTAAATGATTATAATTTAGATTTAGAATGATGAGTGTAAACAAGAAAGACTACAAAGTAGTAGAAGAAAAAGATGGTTACCAAACCTATTATGTTGTAAAGAAAAGATTCTTATGGTTCTTTTGGAAGACAGTTAAGAACAATTCTGGTTCAGCAATGCGTTATACCTCAAGAAAAGGTGCACAAGCTTACATTAACATCTTAAAATGACTTATGTGTTAGAAAAGCCCGGACAGTTAGGAAAAGCTTTTATTACAATGCGTTTAGAAGCTTTTTTACAGAAATCAGTATTTGGGATTATAGCAAAATCACATGGCACCAAAAAACAGTTATTGTATGAACATGGAGAATTTGGCAGCACTGTATTAGCATTAACAACACAACATGCTTACCTAGAAATGGATAAAGATATTAGAACAGCAATGGAAGCTTTGACAGCAGAAATTGCAGCAGAACATTATGAGATTACACAAAATGTAGATAGCAATTTAAACTACCTGTGGTATATGTATCACAAGGGTAGTAAAGCGGGTACATTCAGGCCATTTGTTTATATGGCTGAGTTGCAGTTGCTAAAGAAAATGGGTTATACTAATGATCTTGAAGCAAAGAACATGATTAAGATGCTTGAGTCCTCAGATCAAGATAACATACATCTTGTTACTCTTGCTATCAAAAACTATAGAGATCTAAGAATTCAAGAACATGGCTTATACAGTAAAGTAAACAAAGACTACTGGGATGTTGCCAAGAATTATGCCTTTGAGATTTTAAATCATGAAGTATTTACTACAACAATGGCAGTTAAGTAATGGCAAACTTATTAAAAGAGCATATAGTCAAAGAAATAAGACTAGAAAACAAGGACATTCATATAATGAGTCCTAAGATAATAGCGGGTTATGTAATGCACAAATATAAGTGCAGCCCTTATTTAGCAAAACAAATTGCTAAAAAATTAACACAATGACAGAACAACAATTAATTGAACTTGAATTTAACAGAGTAGAAATCAACGACTCAGAAAGTCAAAATGGTTATGATTATTATTTCTATACATTAGATCTCTTTAATAACTTGACTTTAATGTCAGTAGACAGTGATCAAGTACAAGATGAAAACTGGTATGTATATAATATGGATTGGCCTGATAAGAACTTTAAACTTCAGACAGTGGATCAAGTTCAGCAATTCCTTCATTCTGTAGGTCACTTTGTTTCATAAGCTTAGCTTTTTCAGAAAGCACAGTAGATAGAATAAGTGTGGATGCTGATTCCCAAGATTCATCAATAGCTTGAGATAAAAGATCAAATGCCATAATAGTTTTTAACACCTCTCCTGTACGGAGATGTATTTTACTACCTGCATCAGGGTTTCTGGGATTAACAAAAGATATTCTGGTTATATGAGTAACATTTAGATGCTCAATATATGAACCATGCTCATCTTGAAATTCTATTGGTAGAAACATTAGACTATTTGGTTACCTTCTATTTTGTAATTGTGAACTTGCACTAAGTTACCATTTCTTTTTAGAATAGCAAATCCATGATTCCATTCATTTATTTCTAAATATTCTGGAGTAAGTTCACATAAGCAACCAAGACTATATCCACGGATAGTTGTAGACTCATCAGG
>Ga0222714_10002541_pt1 | contig 19192 bp, 7 predicted proteins | sample C33_3DmetaG_FD_165048 | JGI IMG/M metagenome (GOLD analysis project Ga0222714, IMG submission 165048) | Estuarine water microbial communities from San Francisco Bay, California, United States - C33_3D | ecosystem: Environmental > Aquatic > Marine > Unclassified | place: USA: California...
TGTCCTAGTGTTCCAGAGATATTAGATCTCAAAGTTTGATCTAATACCAATTGATTAGTTTCGACTTTAAGTATTTGTCCTATTATAGGTACACTAAATGCACCAAACTGCACACTACTTGAAGGTGTTGTATAGTAGTCTGTTCCATCAACTAATTCAACATCATTCATCGATACTCTATAGTAGTCATTTAGTGTATCCGGTGCTGTATAGGTTGATGAAATACCGTCTGTTGTAAATTTAGTGACTGTTCTATGATAAATTCTTACCTCACCATCGGATGTCTTTGTTCCATAATCTTGATCTTTTGCGCCAACTGCTAGAACACTACCTTCCAAGTTTGTTGCTATTGCTTCACCAAAGTTAGTAGATGCATTACCTGTAACTGTTGCAATTGGTATATAGTAATATGCTTTTTTCTCAACTTTTACTGTTTGACCTTCTCCAAGAGGAGTAAGAACAAATGTAAGTTGGTCACCGGAGTAGGTATATTCTACTGTTGGTATATACGAACCGCCTCCTGTAGCACTAGATACAACAACATGAGTTGAATCATTAGATGTAATAGAAAGGTTACTGAATGTTATGTTATCAACTGTTGAATATGTATCATACACAACATTAGCCGCTATGTTAGCACCATTAATAGCAATCAATGCCGCGGCTTGTTTAGTTGATGAAATATTTGCTGCCACATTTGAGCCATTTATAGCTATTAGATTACCTATACTGAACGACACAGTATTTCCTCTGACAATAAGAGTGTCTGTATCAGCCATATCTCTAGTGCTATCATAAACAACTATGCCGCTTGCTGTAGAAGATGTACCGGGTACCTGGTGGGTTATAGTATCCCCAATATTAGCACTGACGTTTGCATCTAGTGCTAATTCATAATTTCTGCTGAACCCCGCTACGTTACCTGTAATAATAACAACATTAGTATCAGTTAAATCTCTAGTACTATCAAATACTACTCTAGCGTTAGCACTAGTAGTTGTTCCAGGACTCTGGTAAGCAATATAATCATCTATAGCAACACTAACATTCGCATCCAGTGTTAATTGATATCTTGTACTAAATGACAGACTTTCTGCGTCTCTTGATTGTCTTGCGTATAGGCTAACAGTATCGTTGCCAGGTGCACCAATGTATAGATAAACACCGTCGTCGCTCATTGCTAGACTTTCACCAAATTTATGTCCTGCAGATCCTGAAGAGTCTACAATAATTTGTTGTAATCTACCTTGGTTGTAAACATAAACATAACCTTGAGTACTATTGCTATCAGGTGCGCCTACAGCAAGAAATTTATTTCCGTTAGCAAGAGCTTTACCAAAACTATCTGTTAAGTATCCATCGCCGTTAACAGAGTCATTAACGCTCCATGTATTTGCGCTACCACGTAAGAAGGTAGACACCCTACCCTCTGCAGAACCTGGGGATGCAATATATAATAATTCTTTGTTGGTTCTGTCATGGCTAATTGTATATCCAAAGTTATCATTACCAAATAGCCTACTAGGGTCAAGTGTTACTTTACTGTTATATGCCCACGGCTCGCTAACATTGTATACTCCCCAGTTCTTATCTCTGTCATTGATTTCTACCCAAACTTTATCATTTTTAATCCAACCATCTACAGGTGTGATTGAATTAATATCTGTAGGATAATTAACTCTGGATGATGTTAATTTAAAAAGTAATCCGCTGTTTCTGAAAGATGTTATTGACTGTTCTTTAATCAACACATCAAGATTTCTATATAAAGTAACTAAGAATCTATCGGAATCTATAATTTCATTAACTTGATATACACCATCAAATCTGTCGTCAAAGTTTTTAATTACAATAATATCATTAACCGATAGACCATGGTTAAAGCTGTGGGCTACTTCCATAGCGGTAGTCCCAGTATCACTTATTTGTAAAACGTGCCCGTCTATCAAACTTGCACGATAAACATTCCATTGATTACTAAAATCTCTTGCTACCCAAATCTTATAGCCGGTGCCTATATTGTTTACAACATCTGTTAAATTTTCAAAGTTTTTAATATTAAAAATACTTGTGTTTACATCGTTTGTGTTAACGAATCCAGCCACTGGCAATGGCTTGTATTTAGACAGAGTATCTAGTGATTCACGCCTTAAAAAATCTGTTGAAGAAAGACCTTGCGACCTGTAAACTGTTTGTGGGGTGAATGCATTTATACTAGGTTCTGCATCTGCGGTGTTATCAACTAATTGAAGTGCGCTCGGATTAGCATTAAAGGTCTGCTCATTTAATTCAAACTCTACATAATCATTTGTATCCAATGCTCCATATTCACCAACACGCACTGCCCAGTTTTCATACCAATCAATATCACTAGAAAGGTTATTGAATTCTGCACCTTCGAGTGCGTTGATTGCGTTAATTGTTCCTTTTTGTTTTATTAATCCTTGATAGAACTTACTCTGTGTTCTAACAGAAATTCCTAAATTCTTAAAGAAATCACGCTGTCTAAATCCAACCAATCCGTTGCTGAATAACTGTATTTCTTCATCGAGTGGTTGGTTTTCGATATCATAATAATTAACCGATTGTACCGCATTTGTAGCAAAGTTATTAATCATACCAGAACGCAGACTATCTCGATCAACCTGTTTCCATTTAGTAGTTTGGAATGTTTCAGCGGCTGTTACATTTTCTAATGCTGTATAATATCTGTCTTTGTTCTTTACTAACGAGCCTTTAAGATAATCTAAATTTGCTTGCCATGGTAATATAGTATCACTGCTATACACAAATCCAGGTAATTCTAAACTACCATTCCATTCGTCTGTTTTCGCGCCAACTAATTTTAGTCTAGATTGTCTATTTCCCAATTCTGGAGCATAAATTACATCATTAAATTCTGTAATGTTATCTAATACTAATAAGTGTTCGTATTGAACCAGATTCAATTGAACGAGTCCTATAGATTGATTACCGGTTGTTGTTAAGCTGAAAAGACTACTCTCCCTTGCAACTGTAAAGTTATTCTTAACAATTGGTTTGAAGGATACATCTAATACTCTACTCCCATATGGGGTATTTTCAATTTTGTCTACTGTTGCTGTACTATCGAATACTTTTAAAGATTTTTCTACAGGAGTTAATACAATAATATTTCCCTGTTTCCAGCCTTGTTGGCTCCAGTGTAAAAATTCTTTGGCACTAAGGATCCAATCTTTTTGAGCCTGTAGAGAATCATCTCTATCAACAAAAATAAATCCTTGTGCTAGTAGATAACGCTGATATCCTACTAGAAAATCTACTACCTGTTGTCTTGTTGTAAATTCAAAACCGTACGGTATAACTGTCTTTGCTTTTCTAAAATCTTGGTAAACTACGGCCTGTGCAGTACCTGAACTAATTCTGTAAGAATTGTTACTAGGCTCACTAGGAATTATATAGAAGAACGGATTGTTTAAGTCATATCCGCTCACAGTGTACCCTCTACCACTCTTAGTAACTATAACAGCACTATAGGTTATACTTGTAACTGGACTGCCTTTATAAAGTTTTAATTTATAATTTTCATCAGGAATAACAATACTATCGTCAATACTGCTAGGACTATTTTGTTCTGCATACAATTCTATAAATTTTTTGTCGGTGTAACTAGCCATTTTATAGCATAGTTGAACACTAATCTTTTCTAAATTGTTTTTAACTACTGTTGCAGAATTGGCCACACCTAAATTCTTAATATAATCAACGATCCAGTTAATATATCCCGCAGTACGTTGCCGGGTACCGTTGCTATCAACATATCCATTAACTAATAAAGCTCCTGGCGATAAATGTTGAGCTGAATTAGCTACTTCAAATTGTGCAGTAAACTCGTTTCTTTTATAATTGTTTGTGTTTGCCTGTAGAGCAAAGTATTTTCCTGGCTTAGTAAGAGCAAGAGCTGAACTTACTGCAAATGGGTATTCTGAACTTCTTCTCCAAGCCAATTCAACTGGACTGATTTCTCCTACTGCAAAACTGGTACTTGCATCGGAACTGTCAAAATCAGAAACTAAGAATTCTTCAGGACTACGCAAGTTTCCGTTGTCGTCAACAGGAATATAATCAGCAAGATTTGGACGTTGATAACGAGTGTCAAACCCTGCCCTTTCACCATCATGAATATATCCTACACTTAAATCACTCCATAATATCGCATTACCACCTGTATAAGGAGCCGGTCCATATCTTTCTTCCCAATAGAGTGGCTTCTCGCTGAAACCTAACATTTCCCAAGGATGTGTATGTGGGCGATCTGTATCGTAAAAATATCTATAAATTGCTCTCCAGGAGCCTGGCAATCTTTCACCGTTTACTACATCAGTAAAATTTCTATAGTTCCATGTAAATGGATTGCTTGCGCTGAAAAATTTATTAGAAGTATAATCTACTCTATTAGTACCTACCCAGTTAAGATAGCTATTATCTAAGACTTGGTTAAACTCGTTTAACGAATAATCTGTTACTCTAAATTTTCCCGGAAAGTAATCATTAAGATCGAAAGTACTTGGGTTATAATCTATTTTAATATTATTGTAGATACGTCTTTCTAACTCTATCAGTAGGTCATCTCTAAAATCATTAAATGCAGGAGTTAAACTTCCGTCGTGACCTTGTATTACATTAGCGGCTGTTACATAAGTATTGTCTAAGTATTTTTCTGGAAAATACTTTGGATACATACCCATCTTAGTTGGGGTTTCAGGTACAAAACTACCGTCGGTGTTATTATATTCAACAATGTCAATCTTATCTTCAAACAGTAATCTAAATGTACTTGTAAATGTAATAGCTGGTCTATCTTGATTAAATGTATAGTCTCTTCCTTTAAGCAATAGTGTTTTAGTAGTTACATTATTGACCTTACGAGTCAGATAAACTAACACTGCTTTATTGCTTGCAACCTTGTCGTTGAAAATCCTAGTTATTTCGTATGAAAGTTGATCTGGATCATAAATTATGTAGGTAGGTAGCTTTTCTCTTTCGTTAGTACCGTGCGGTATCATGTCTGAATGATACCATGGGAAACTATCATTCTTAACACGATTAATGCTATCAATAATTGTGTCTACACTTTCAGCAACATTTTGAGGATCTATGTTTAAAGTAGTAGCAAGTTCCAAAAACTTGTTTTTAAATTTTGTATATTCTTTATTAGCCAACCTAATCGCATTAACAAAGTTCATAGTTGGATGATTTAAAAACAAACAACCATAAACGGCTGGTGAACTTTGATGTAAAATACTTCCTGCGCTAGATTCGTAGTCAATATCTCTTAGGTTACTACTACCTGGTACCTGACCTACTATGTTTAAACTATTATTTCTTTTAGAAATTAAATGATTGCGCATTTGACCTAATGTTAAGGTCTGCAGATTAACATTTAGTGTATTTGTATTAAGGTTTAAAGGGACTTGATAATACGCATCTTGATGAACTAACGAAGCATTAAAGATTTCTATAAAAACACTGTCGCCTTTTTTAATTAATTCAGGATTAACCAATATAGCAGGTCTATCTACAAGTTTTGAAATTGCAAAATTACCAACAGGTACAATACTATTGTTTACATAAACTTTTACGTTAGGAGTTATATAACTAGTGTCGGGTATGTGGTTAATAGGAAAGAGGTTAGCAACACCGTCGTACACAAAGTTATATGTTTGATATTGTCTACTGAAATCGTTTACTATGTTCCAAATGTTTTGTCTCTGAACAGTTGATGCTGATATATTTTTTTGCAAATATCCAGAATTAACTTTGATAGTTTCTAAACCAGAACGTTCTGCAGGCAAATAACTAAAAGTGTCTTGATCAAAGTTATTAGTAAACTGTATATCACCTTGTTGAACAAAGTTTCTATAACTTAATGGGAAGCCAAGTACGCTATCGTTACCACCAGTTCCTCTTGCATAAGAAAAAAGTTTTGTTCCTGTAAAGTTTGTTCCTGCATACGTTGAACTGTCGCTAAATCGTATACCTTTATTATCTATAACATCGTACAAAGGTTCTTGATTATATGCGGTCTTTTCTTGAGAACTAGTCCAGGAGGTGCCATTGTAGTGCCATTGCTTGCCACCATTATCACCGTTCAATACCAATACTGTATTCCCATCAACCACATCAGTGTCTGCAGATTCTACCAGGTATGCTTTATACACATCTCCGGGTTCGTCGATGGCTTTTTCTATTGTAAAATCAAAGATTTTATTTCTAACAGAATTATCTTCGTCATTTGCAAATATAACTCTATCACCAGTGGTTAATGTTAAGTTGCCAACTGTAAAGAATTCTGTACCTATAGATACAACACCTTGAACATCAATAAATGCATGCTCTATTGTTGTATCTAGGATATTAACATATTTTTTAGCTTCTGATCCAAAATTGTAAAGTTGTAGACTTGGCTGAAATTCTATGATTGGCCTACTGGCTCGTTTTGTCTGATCGTAAACTACTTCTTGATTAGTATATTCAGCCGTTTTTTGTATTACACTCATATGGGTCCAGCGATTCGCTCTCGACCATGGATTTCTATCTATACTTGATCTATTAATTGTAATATAATCAGGTGTTGTTGGTATTAAATTAATTTGTAGTCTTGCTCCGCTACCAGTACCACCTGTAACTGTAACAGGATTGGTAGGATACTCTGTATAGTTTCCAATCCTTCTAATCTTAAATGCACTAATGTTACCCAATTCAGGAGCACTAATAGTAACAGTTGGGGCGTCAAAGTAACCAGCACCAGCATCTGTAATAGTAATACCGGTCACTACCCCGGCAGTTAACGACGCTGTTGCTGTAGCAGTTCTACCACTACGTGTCGTTGGAGGAGAGATAGTCACTGTTGGTGCGGTTGCATAACCAGCGCCTCCGTTTACTGGTGATATACTAGTAACTTCAAAAGTAAAAGAATCTACAGTTGCTGTGGCTGTTGCATTATTTTTCTTAACAGTTTCAACGATTACTTTTGCTTGTTCAGTGTAAGTACCACCTTGGATAGTTAGAATATCTCCAACAGCATAATTAATACCACCTTCAGATACTCCACTTTTATTCATTGCTTCAACGCTGATCAATTGTGATTCAGGGACTAATACAATGCTTGACCCGACACCTTCTACATAAAAGTGATCATTTTGCCATTCCGCTGGAACTGTAGTGTCAAAATGTACTTTCATTCCGTTAGTAAATATTACTCCAGTTGGACTAGTATAGTTTGGTTTACCTACAATGTCATTTGTAGGATCTATAGTATGAACTACAGGATCTATTAGAGTAATTTGGCCGACAGCATCTGAATCTATCTGACTCTGATAATATAAAGTATCAAGTGTTGCTGTGATATTAGGGACTTGTCTAAAAACATTTCCTTGATTGTAAAATTCTTTTCCAGCAAATTCTTCACCACCTACTATTTTGACTTTTTGATTTTCTAATATGGTATATGAAGGAACGATATCTAATACAATTCTATCAATTCCATCCTCATCAGGAACAATGCTTATTAAAAATATTTTAATTCTATCAGCTGAAGAAACTAGATTAGTTTGATCAAAGTAGGCTACACCGTCAACTACTCTTGCTGAATTATTCCAAAATGCATCGTCGATATACTCACTGTTTACAAACACTATTTGTTTGCCATCTAGATAGCTAACAGGTCCATCTATTCCGTTGTGGTTAGTAATTAACTCATCTGGATTAGCACCAAGCACTTGACTGTACGACAGTTTTGTTGCATAAGCAACACTGGTAACTGTTGTCATTGAAGTGAAACTGTCTTGAGCAAATTTTGTAGGTACCTTAAACTCTATAGTGCCTTGATCTAAACCATTTAATTCAACACCGAATACCTCTCTGGTAGAGAAGTTAGGCTTATCAGGATCTAAACCTGATGTTCCTGGTGCGCTCTGAATCCAAAACTTATTGCTTGGTTCGTTTACTATAAAATTATAAACCCCGCCACGTGCTAGTGTTAGCTCGGGGTTTCTAATACCTGCAAAGTTTGTAAACTCATATGAATCGTATAGAGTATTATATGTAACAGTGTAAGTTTCTCTAGTAGGTACATTAGATGCAGAAACTAATACACTGTCGGGGCCTGTACTTAACCAAAAATATTGGCTAAAATTAATAAACTTGTCTAGGTCAATCTTGGGGTCGTAACTATAATATTCGCTTTCAAATAATCTGTTATGATTGTCTACTAGTCCACCGTAATACTTTATTTTGTTAATTGTGTCTGGATAGGTAACAGCAAAATCTACATCTTGTGTTATATCGTTTTTAAGAATTACACTAGGCTCTAGTTGATAGTTTTGTCTATCTTTGTTTATTTCAGAGACATAGCTATCTGTACTCTTATAAGAAGGTGCTAACTTCCTACCAATGTATCCACTAACTCTTTCGAGTTGTGGCTCACTAACCAATTGGTCTAATGTAGCATTGAGAAATTTCTTATTCGTATCAGTCTGAAAGATCTCTGGTAAAAATTGATGAGTTTTAAATACAGCCATCCTCTAGCACCTATGTTCTATTAAGTTGTCCTGCTGTAATTGCAGGAATAATTTGTACATTATTAACTGTTGCGGCATTAACAAATATTTCATTTGATTCTGCATTGATCTGATATAGCTCGCCAAAACTATTTGAACCAGAGCTTGGTACAATAATTACAGAGCTAACATCCGGAGCCAGCACACTATGCAGATATGCGCTTAACTCACTAAAGTAAAATGTTTCTCCAAAGTCCCAATTGTTAATATCGAAGTAATTATTTAATGCGGCTATAACTCTACTTTTTACGTCGTTATCACTAATATTAGAAGCCTGGTTTTTTACAACCTTAAATGTTGCTCTCAATGCTGGATCAGCTTTACTACCAAACAGTGGTTTTAATTTTGCCGCGTTATAAATGAGGCTATCGCTTAATGTCTTTAAGTTTTCTATAGATCCAAATTCAGTACTCAATTCTGCACTAGTGGGTGCGACCGGTTCTGTGACTGTGTTGCTAGTATCTACAACATATGAGACATATGAATCACTATATTCTCTTGTGAGGATATATAGGTCAATAAGATTGTTTGGACTTGGGTCTATGCGTCTGTTATTAGGCGCATTATGCGTATACTGAAAACTTAAACCTTGTCTACCAACCCTGGCAATATGATTTGTGAGCTGTGTCAGTGCAGTTCCGCTAGACTGATAAAATGCTTTGTCAGTAGCGGCATAAAATATAGTACCTGCAGGATACAATGATATATTGTCTAATATTTCACCTTCTAACCCATAAGAACTTACTATATCAGCACGATCGACTGGATCATATTGCAAGAATGTAGATTCGTTTGTGCTTTTTACAAAATAAACATTTTTAGTTTTTGGATTGACTGTTGGGTCAACTAAAGTTATAAAAAGATCAGGATCATCAGGAACACTGTCTAAATTATCGTCGGGGAAAGTAATTAATATTTTTCTATTATCTTCAACACCATCTGCTCCTATTACCCTATTGTCTATACGATAAGTTTGACTATAAAATATAGGTGAAGCACTGTCAGGTTGTGTGTTTATCCGTAAGACTTTAATAGCATCTTGTCTGGTAGTTGCAGTTCTACTGTCGTACACCTTAACATCTGGATCATAATAGAAACGTGTTTCCCTAGTACTTTGGAAATAATATTTTATTCCTCTACTGGTTACAGTATATTGATCATTGGCAAACACAAATTTTAAGAACCAACTATTGTCTAGTCCTGTACCTGTTGTATTGCCAGCGTTAGTTAAACTAAAACTACCTGTTCCTATATCTGATTCGTCAACTATTTTCCAGCTCATCTCTGATACATCATATCTGAGTGCGAAATCTTTATAACTTAAAACATTATTAATAATTGAAGTTATTAATGTAGTAGGCCATGAGCTTTTAAACACTGGTATAACTTCTGCAACTGTTGCAGTGCTGGGAACAACTACGCTTAAAACAGCATTACCTATACCTGGTGTAGGATAACTTACAATACTGGCCCAAATACTTGTACGTTGAGATTCTGTTGTAGGAGTACCTGTTATTAATTCATTTTGTGCATTAAAGAATTTTCCGCTAGGTGCATTAAACTTTACTAATGCTCCTTGAGTCAAATGAATATAATTGTCAGAACTAAATGTTCCTGTAGTTCGACCACCACTGGTTAAAACTTTTGTCCAAGTAGCAGAAGGTGTATAGCGTGTTGCTGTTCTATAATATAAATGTTGAGTTGGCTTTTCTGATATTAAACTTTGAATAGTGTTTTGTATAATAGAATTAACTTGAGCACTGCTGTTAAATTGAAACGTTTCTGTTGCCGCACTATCTTCTTCATAGATGATACCGTCTTGGGCAAAAATGTTTGTACTAGAGTACTTGCCCGTTGAGTCAATGACATCTAAATATCTACTAATGCCAGAACTGGTTCTGTTAACTGCTTTTGCTTTAATAATATTGTTAAAGGTTGTATAAGGTAAAACATTATAATCTTCACCATTGACCATACGATTTTGTGTATAGTACTGTTGTGGTGCTTTTGTTCTGATACTTTCTAGTGTTTCTCTAGCACTGGCATTTGTGACAGTATATTGTAAACTTGCACGGATTGTTAGTGTTTCTGTTTTTCCAGTTCTACCTACGTAAGGAATATTAATAGCAACATTACTCATTTCATCTGGAGTAATTTTATATGTCTGGTTGTTACTAACTCTATAATAAATTCTGTAATTACCGGTGGGCATGTTTGTAAAAGAACCGTCACCAAATACTAAATCAATTTGATCATTTGCTCTGGTACTAACACTATATAAATTTCTATCCGAAGTATTGTTATAGATCACATTGATACCGTTGACTGCAGGTACTTTAGTCCATATATTGTCAATCACTCCTGAATTGTTAAGTTGATATAACCACACATCATCATTATTAATATTATCTGTATTAACACTGACCAGTCTATTAGGTAATGCGTTACTAATAGAAAAATCTAAATTGTTTAAGGTACCTTGTTTGAAATAAAAGAAATATCCAGTGTTATTTGATGCATTGCCTTGGTTGTCGTTTCTGAATAGGATATTGAATCTGCCATATGGGTTAGGATTGCTTTCATACAGATAATTTTGATTTGCGGAAGTTGCGCTCACAACTTCAAAATCTGTAGAGACCCTAGCAACTTTAGCTGTGAATGATTGTGTAGGTAATGCTGAACTAGTTAAGTTAATAGCGTATTCATCTGTTTTTATACCAGCAATGGTCTTAGTAGCACCTGGCTTGCCTACTGCTTGATTACTAATTAATGCGGCATTGATAACCGCTGTAAATTGCTCTAACCAGTTCTCATTGGTTGGATCGTCCCAGTTAATTACACTATTGCTTAGATTATTGCCTGATCCATCGAAAACTATTTCAGTTGTTTGCACATTCTGGAACTTTAACAGGCCAGACGCTGGTGTGTTACGTTTAGGGTTGTAGCTGATTAATTTGGCTAATTTTAATATGCTGTCACGACGTTCAGCTGTGTCTAAAAAGTTTTCACGTGCATTCAGGTCTGTTCTAAATGCTAAACTCTGTCCCAAGAAGGCAATTAAATCGATAAGTGCAATGTATTCGCTTGACTCTGTAAAGTCGTTGAAGTCTTCTGGGTAATAAGTGCGCAAGTATTCGATCATACTTTTGCGAATAGTTTCGAAGTCAAAACTTTGGAAGTCTGCTTCTTTGAATGTCTGATAAATCTTAGTCCAATCTTGTTGAACTAATAAACTGGTTTGTCGTGTAGTAGTAGCCATATATTATTATACCTATTATTCAGTATTTATGGCATTTAAAAAGTGCTAATATTATAAAACAATAAGTCTATTACTATCAGAATTAAATTCTAATTTTAATTTATCTGAGAAGTTTCCAGGGAGGAAAGTCATGTCAACTTCTAGTAGAAGTCCTTGATCAAATTGATCTACACTTACTTTATCTGCACGTAGTCGCGGATCATAATTTACTATTTTAGTTACGTCATCAACTATTAATGACCTAAGATCTTTTGTTAACGGGTCAAATAAAACATTCCAGATGATTGTACCAAAATTGGGGTTCATTAGTTTTTCCCCTTTTCTGATACTAAAATGGTTCATAAGATCACGTTTGACTAATTCTAAATCAGTCAAGTGAAACTTTTTTGTTTGTCCTACGGTACTGAAACCTTTATATCTTGTAGCCATAATAATATTTATATACCTATGTCGCCATGGTAGTTATCGCATATTTTCCTGCATTGTAAAATGTACCAGGAAATCTTCCTAACGAGTCAACTATCCCGCCGTTTTCTCTCCATTCTTTAGCACGTGAACTAGGGAATGACGAAATCATATCTTTACGTCGTAGATCAAAACTAAAAATTACTAATTCTGCGTTGCTAATTGCGTCTACTTTGTTTTGTCCTGTAACATTCGCTCTCATAGCATATTCAACCCAACTTGTAATATTATCAGCGGCCTTATTAAAAACACTTACAATGCTTTTAAGGTGTCGCTGTTCTATAGAATTTTGCGAAATAGTTAAATCTGCTAGTCCGCTATTTACGTAATGCTGTCTTGCCTGGACAGAAGTTCCGTTATTTTTAATCGTTTGTCTTAAATTGTATATTAAGTTTGCACTAGTACTTGCTAACTGAGGTGTATTAAAGTTAACAATGCGTCTAGCATATCCTTGGGTAGCAGTGGTACTGACACTGGCATTAATTTGAAATAATATATTTCCCTCTAATGATATGTTTTCAATTACGTATGTGCCATTGACGCCACTAACATTCACATTGCCAATTTCAACTTTCTGTCCTTGATTGAATAAAGTTCTACTAGAATTTACTCTAACATTTGCTGTGGTACTTGTTATAGGTATAATATTAGCCAATGGATAAAACGCTAGACTGGATAGTGTGCCAGAATCTGAAGAGTATGTAACGTTAGACCCTACACTGGTATAGGCTATTTCGTACTCGCTGGCAACATATACATTACCGGGATCAAGGGTTTCTGCATTAGGGATCCATATACTGTAAGCTCCATTGAGCTGACTATCACTAGAAGAACTAACTGTAACTGATCTGCCATTGCCGTAAGTGTGTGCTACTGGATATGTGTTTGCGGTAACAGTGTTGCTTGTTCGCGAAATACTAGAAATACTAAATTCTTCTGTTGGTGTGTAAGGCGGGGCTTCTAATATAGTGTCTTGGAATTGGTGTGCTACTGCTAATAATCCTGCTATGACTTCTTTAGTGTCTGAACTTATAATCGCTCCCGACCTAATAAGAGATTCGTATTGATCCTGCAGGAACTGTTCAGTAATTCTGTGCTGTGTGTTCTTACTTGTTAGAAAATCATTTAGGGAATACATTCCGTTAAGGCCTGTCCATGTAGACCCATCACCACTTAGATATCCGTAGTTTATTAGTGTTCTTACATGTGTTCCGTATCTTCCTAATCGTTGTCCGCTACGATAACTGGGATCATTGCCTGTTTCAACATAGGCTATCTGCTTCATTAGAGCCGCAACTTCGTTGCCCAATAGCACGTTTATATCTGGATCAATTACATTAAATTTTGATGTACTGTACGTGGTTTCTATTACTAACTCAAATTTAGGAGCCTTCTGATGGCTTTGTAAAGGAAATCTAACAGCCTCTCGCAGTATTCCAACATTTCCTTTAAATTCGTCAGCGTTAAATTCTTCAGCCATTTGATATCCTTACGCCGGTGGCCCCATTAAGTCGATTCCACGACCTGGTGCAGTTGTTTCGTTTGCTCTATATCCTTCGCCACCTTCAATTTGATTGATTTGATTAGGATCTCCTTGTGTATTCTTTCCTTTGCGTACATCAACTGTTCTGTCCCACGGTTCATGTGTGGGTGTTGCAGTCACGATACTTTCAAATTTTCCAGGTACCTGTTGCCAACGGTTAATACCTGGTATAAACTTAACATCCATCTTGTTGAATTGTTGGAGTGCATCAATTTCTTCAGCTTCCTTCGGAGCTTGTGGTTCTTTTCCAGGTGTGTTTAAGTGAATGTCATTGCCACCTTTAAACATTAAATCTCCCTTAGATACAAGCCAACCACTGGGTGCGCCGCTATGTATTGTTAAAAATGTTTCAGTTTTTATTTGTCCAGTTTTACTTGTTATATGAATATCATTGTCTGATTTTAACAAATAGGATTGATTATGTAGCCTATGTATTTCTGTTACTTTGTCATACCTATTTGTTGTTTCTGTATTAATTTCATCTTTAGCATACAGGTTAAAATTCTGTCCAGCATGCATATTAATATCACGGTCGGCGTGAAAGTTGATATCCTGTGAAGCACGAACGCTAACATCATTGTGGCTGAATACATTAATACTACCATCTGGTAGCATTTCAATCCAAGATCTATTTTTCTTATTTGTGATGTACAGGATGTCTTCGGTATCGTGCATAAGAATCATATGCCCGCCTGCTGTTCTTAATCTTATAAGATCGTTTTTACCAGCAACATCTCCGTCATCCATTACAAAACTATGTCCACCTTGACGAGCAGTGCCTCCTATAGGGCGGCCTGGTGTGCTGATTCCAAAAACCCTACTAGGTGTCTCTCGTTGACTACTACTAGTAACTGATCCTCTAATAGTATCATCATGTAGTCCCTGTTCAACTACGCTTTTAGCCGCAAAAGGATGTACAACTCTAGGATTGCTTAGATAGTTAGGCCCTGCGTCTCTTCCTTCATTATGTAGATTTACTTCTGAAGCCGGTAATGATGGACCAGAAGCTATAAACCCAATAGTGGATACTGGCGCACCGTTACGAGGTCTACTAATGGCTGGTGTCATATGCAATGATGGGGTATTAGGTACACAGGCAAACCAATACCCTCTACTGATATCTCCCATTACAAAGGTTACAAGTACATGATTTTCTAAGTCTGGGGGAATCGCCCAGAAACCGTAACTTTGTTTTTCTGTACCAAATATTCCAGGTGTATCTGTTTCTGTACCTAGTGTGCTTCCAAGATACGGACTAGCATAACTTACTGTATACCAGCTGGTTGGGTTTTCTTCATCCCCTCCTAATTCTGGAATGTATACACTTAGACGACCAAGCCTTGTAGTATCGTTATTATTTTTTATGATGCCAATATAAGGACCTGGATCGATCCGTAAATCTTTATTTCTTTTTGATGTATCACTATTGCTCATTGACTATCCTAGATAATGGTTGTTGACTATGAACGGCTTGAAGTTTGTGATTGGAACTCATGTTATTGTAACCCTTGGCTGTATCCGCCACCTTGTGTTACAGCCCCGCCTGCCGATTCGATATCACTACTATAACTCTGTGCTGGTTCTTGTGCAAGGTCAAGGTCTTCTTTTGTGAATGAGCCCGGCATTCTAACTGTGTCTAATACTTGTGTAAATCGTCCATTACTAAATTTGTTTTCTACTCTAACAATTTTATATATTCCGCTAAATGAACTGTTTATATTTCCGCCTGATAATTGTAGTTTTTTATTTGTTATGCCTGTGTTATCATCTATATCAGTAGGAAACTGATCAAAGTAAATTTGAATATATACCTGTTTGTTGTCGTATATAATTTGTCCAGAGTCTGGATCTATTGGAAGTTTGTCACCATCTGTTATGCCTTTAGAAAATGCATTCCATTCATTTGACGCCGGAGTATAATAATTATCATCTTGTTTAATTAACGCAGGATCACCAATGATTGTAAGTTTGCAATTGAGAAGATCCCCTGCCGCATTGGTGTATATACTTTCAACTAAGTCGTCTACCATTGCTTGCTTATTTTCTTCTGCAGTTCTGTTTAATTGCCCCCCTGCTGGATTGACACCGCGTGACTTATACATTTCAGTTGGGTCACCATCCTTATTTCTGTTGTTAGGATCGCCTGGATATCTATTATCTTTAGGTTCAAGACCTAGATCATCAGATTCAAATCGAGTATTGTTTTTTATTTTTGATCTTGCAAATGCAGTAACAGCAGTATAGTACACCGCATTAAAGTCAATATCAAAATTTATTATGTCTGTATTCTTTCCAGTATATAGATATTGGTAACTACGCACAATATTTCCTTTACTAACTTTTGTTCGAGCAAAAGATGGGTGACGAGCATTAGCCGCACGATACTTTTGAATAAAGTATGTTACTACTTTTCCGTAAGAATTAGATCCCCCGTCAAAGTTTAGTAATTGAACTTGAGGTATTATTTTAAACCAATTTAAATATTTAGATTGTTTTTTATCAGCGTCCCTACTTGTTGCATTTGTACTTGTTGCATTTGCAATCAGACCACTGAGCTGGTTAAAACCCCCAGTGGATGAAGCAACTTTTGATACCTGTTCATCAAGCTGTTTAACAATATAGTCAGACTTCCTCATTACTCTGTCAATGACTTCTACCACATCTATACCTGCAGGAATAACAAATCCTTGTTTGGTTTTATCTGGAGATCCCGGAGTATGATTTTCCCCTTGTTCCCCCATTGGAGTCGTGCTTGCGTCTGTATTTTTGTCTCTAACAATTTTACTATTAATAAACTCCTCATCAAATTGGAATTTTATTTGTGGGTTGCTTAACTTGTAGTTCTTGCCTGCCTGCTCTGTAAAAAACTGATTATAAGCACCAGGGTAACTTGTTGCTTCGCCAATAGTAGTGCTTGCGATCTTGTTCAACAAAGGTGCTAGAGCATTTTGATTAGGCACTAAAAATTGTGTGTTCTGTTTTAACTGGGCTGATGCAGATTCTATTCTTTCTTGTAAGTCACTAATGAAATTTGTCTCCAGTGGCTCGGCACTAAAAAAATCTTTTAAGGTTGTTGCGGTGACATTTATAGCAACAGGTAGTTTGGCCACAGACTCTGAAAATGCAGAATGGTTAAATGGTATAGCGGTGCATTTATAAGTTGTTCCTTGTGGCCCGGGCGAAATGTTCAATCCCATTATCCTAATAGGAAGTCTCTTTTTAGCTTTTTCAATTGGCCCGTTCCCATTGGCTGGTATGAAGTCAATTTCTATTAGATAAGGTTGTTCTACATAGTTGTTACAATTATCTATATCTCTACAAACAGACATCAATCTATCTAATAGAGTAAGACCTATAGGCTCAATTATTTCAAAACTTATCTGTATTGCATTACTGGCTTTGGTCTGGGCATTTAAACCAGGAATGGTAAGAATATCCAAATCTCCAAAATAGAAATCTTCTTCAAAATCACGGTGGCGGCTACCAGTTAATCCTACCCCACCGCCACTTTGTATTAACAAGTGTTTAGGTACAAAACTCTTTGGATTTTTGGTCATTGAGTTATAGTCATCTTTAGACAGTGCATATAAACTAATTCTATATGTGTAACTGTCGTAGTTGTGCAATATGTTAGATCTTAAGTCTACTGGAGCGTTAACTTCAACTGGTGCTTCGCTTGCTTGATTTTGACTTTCAGCGGCGTCGGTAGTATCTTCCCCAACTTCTTGTGTGTTATCGGCGGCAGGTGTTTCATCTTCGTCTGCTTCGGATCCTGCTTTACTTTTTTTAATAGCCTGATCAATGGCGGCAGCACCTACTAGAGCGGCAATAGGTGTAAGGTTTAATCCACTGCTACCGCCTCCAGAACTGTTAATTTTGTTTACTTCTTCATCAGTTAGTTCTTGTTCAGCAGTATTTGGTGCAGGCACCTCATCTAGAGTAGATTCTGCTAGTTGTCCAGCGGCTGAATTTTCAAGATTTTTTTGATCAATGAGTTGATCACGTTGTGCTTCTAATTCAGCAACTGTTTCTAAATCAAGTGCGTCTCGAGCCGCTTGAATTTGTTCAGTTAATTCGTTGATTTGTTCATCGTGGACAGCCACAGTATTATACTCCTAAGTCTGCTTTAAGAGTTTCTTTCTTGGGAATGTAAATTCTTACTCCAGCACGAAAATCTCGAAGTGGGTCTTTAAGTACATTTGGGTTGCGTTGTGCAAACACCCACCAAAGTTTACTATCACCATATAGGTCAAATGCTAGTATATCAGGGCGATATTGATAAACTTTATCAATTTCATAGAGAACATCATCTACTTTTTTAGTAACAGGTCTGTTGGTCATCACATCTAAAAATTTACCAAACGCTTTTGTAGAACTGTAAGGACTAGACCTTGAATAAGTTACTTTTGCCATTATTAAATAAATCCTTTGCTGATTAAATCTCCGCTTGCAAAAGAATCATGATTAAATTCTTTTGTTCTAGTTCTACTATAAACAGGTTGTAATACTACTGATATAGTACTTAAAGTTGGTATCCAATCTAGACTATCATTACACCTTATATAATCAACTGTATTAGGATATGAATGATTAAAACTAGTAACAACTACCGGAACATCAGGAAAATTATGTTTACCGTATGCGTTCAAAACTAGACGAGGTGGTGGAGCACCTTGGTTTACACCACTAGCACCATAATACATTTTAGTAGCGGCTCTAAAGAAATAAATCACAGCCAATATGTAGGATGCATCTTCAGCTGTTTGTGCTGAAAACTCACCAGCGATTTGTATAGTGTCAACTCGACTATTTTCGTAGAAATAATTCCCGTAATTAGAATGAGTCAACGCTTGGTTATTATAGTTTGCCGAGTGGGTAACTGTAATAGTTGGAGAATGAGGAAATATTACACCATCTGTTTCAGCCAATTTGCTCATTAATCCACCAGCAGATCGATAAAGTGTATTAGCCCCTGGTGGGACACTTATGCGACATCTCCAATCTCGACGATCAATCTCACCAACAGTGGGAGTACCGTCAGATGCTGTAGACTCTGGGACCTCTGTAGGAAGTGGTGTATTTGATAGAGCATCACCAAAAATGCCTCCTTGGGAAGTAGGCGCCGCACCTCCACCTTCTTCAAGCCCGGCTTTCCCCAATCTTCCATCGCTTGGATTAGTACTAGTACTCCCATTGTTATTAACTTTGTTACCAAAGTCCATCCCTACGGGTCCATTGTTTACAATTTGTTCCTGATTAACTATTGGCATTTTTTTATTTTAACCTCTTGACTATTTTGTATTTATTTGCTAAATTATGTACATA
>Ga0222714_10002543_pt1 | contig 19182 bp, 20 predicted proteins | sample C33_3DmetaG_FD_165048 | JGI IMG/M metagenome (GOLD analysis project Ga0222714, IMG submission 165048) | Estuarine water microbial communities from San Francisco Bay, California, United States - C33_3D | ecosystem: Environmental > Aquatic > Marine > Unclassified | place: USA: California...
ACTGTCCCTGCTTACTCGCCTCGTACTTCTTAGTTTTGGTATTGAGAACCTTCGCGTACTGAACCCCTATGCTAAGATTAGTGGAAAGCTTTATCTGATTTTGTAGTTTAGGCATATATGCGTTTCCAGAAGTTATCCTCTTTTTACCTATTTTCGAGCAATAGCAAAAACGTAAGTATCTGAAGTATCGAAAAAAGTTATCCTCGGGTTATCCTCGAAAAAAATTAAGTTCCATTATGTAATAGTATGTGCAGACCCACGTGGTGTCTAGTCTGTAGAGGGTTATCCTAGGTTATCCTTTTTTTGTACAGGTGCATTGCAGGCGGTTTCCCTTTCGCCGCCTTCGCTGTAACGCCGGCCGTCAATGCCCAACTGTTCAAGGGTGACCACGGAGGCACATATTGCGGAAATCCGCTGGGTTGTGCAGCGTCGTTGGCTGTTGTCGACTACCTCATCGAGGAGGACGTTGCCGCCCGCGTCACCGTCGCTGGTCAGCAGTTGCTTGGTGGATTGCGACAACTGCAGCGTGCCTATCCATCACTCATACGGGAAGTGCGCGGTCGCGGGTTGCTCTGTGCCCTGGAATTGCCAGGGGATGCCGAAGTGCAGGCTGTCACGCAGGCCTGTCTGGACCTTGGTCTCATCGTCACACCTACCCGCAATCGGGTCGTTCGCCTGATCCCCTACCTGCTCGTCACAAGTGCCGAGATTGAGGAGGGATTGCGGCGACTGGACGCGGCTCTGTCCCGTGTTGTTCATTACCTTTGAGTTAAGTTAGACTGCGGCGCTGAGTTATTGATGCGCAAAAAGGGGGCAACATGTACAAGAATAAGCAGGTGCTGCTGGCGAAAAGGCCAGTGGGCGAACCAGGTGATGATTGTTTCACGTTCCAGGAAGTCGATATTCCGGAATTGGCTGAGAACCAGATTCTGATCAAGGTTTGCTGGCTGTCACTGGACCCCTATATGCGAGGTCGCATGAATGATGTCAAATCTTACGCGGCTCCTACTGCAATTGGTGATGTGATGCCCGGTGAATCTACTGGTATCGTGGTGAAATCGACCTCGCCAGATTTTGCTGTCGGCGATCGGGTAGCTGCGCACATGGGGTGGCAAACCTATATCGTTGCAAATGCAGATGATCCCAGGATCATGAAGGTGGATCTCGCCAATGGCACACTGTCTGCGCACCTCGGAGTCGTTGGCATGCCAGGACGCACGGCGTATTTTGGCCTGACCGAATTGGGAAAGCCGAAACCTGGTGAGACGCTGGTGGTTGCTGCCGCCTCAGGCCCAGTTGGTGCCACTGTCGGCCAGATAGCAAAAATCAAGGGTTTGCGTGCGGTTGGCATCGCGGGTGGGGCGGAGAAGTGTCGCTACGTCAAGGAAGATCTCAAATTCGATGCCTGCATCGATTACAAGGCAGGTAACCTGGCCGCAGAATTGGCCCAGGCCTGTCCGAATGGCATCGACATCTATTTTGAGAATGTGGGAGGTGATGTTACTCGCGCAGTCGCTCCGTTGCTCAACCCGGGTTCACGGGCACCAATCTGCGGCTATGTCTCCAATTATAACGATGAAGACATCACCAAGGCGGAGACTCCTTTCCATATACTCGGCGCCGCCAGGAATGTGCCTGAGCATCGCTTCTTTGTCGTCACTGAATTCAGGGATCGCTGGGTCGAAGCAACCCGGCTACTGGGAAGTTGGGTGAGTGATGGCAAACTTAAATACAAGGAATGTATTGGCGAAGGTATTGAGAATGCCCCGGAACTGTTCCGTGGTTTATTAAAGGGACGTAATTTTGGTAAGCAACTTGTCAAGATTGCGGATGAAGACTGATGTCAGGCGCTACGCACTCGAGCCTGCAAGCGGAAGAGCTGTTTTCATTGCGCGGCAAGACCGCACTCGTTACCGGTGGGACGAGCGGTCTCGGTCTGATCATCGCCCAGGGCTTGCTGCAGAATGGTGCCTCTGTGCTGATTGCCTCGCGCAAGCAAGAGCGCTGCGATCACGCCGTAGGAGAACTACAGGCCTATGGCAAGGTGCTGGCTATTGCTGCCGATGTGACGAAAGCCGAAGACCGCTGGCGTCTGCATGAGAAGATCGATCAGGAATTCGGCGGGCTGTCCGTCCTTGTAAATAATGCCGGGGCGAACTGGGGAGCGAGCCTGCAGGATTATCCTGACGCCGCCTTCGCCAAAGTTATCGATACAAATCTGAACTCCGTGTTCTCACTGACGCGAGATCTCGTTCCGTTGTTGGCACGTGCCGCTACGGACGCAGATCCTGCCCGCATTATTAACATCGGTTCTATGGATGGAATTCATGTCCCGGTTGTGCAGCGCGTACCTACATTTGCCTATTCAGCAAGCAAGGCAGCCTTGCATCATCTTACCCGAACGCTGGCCGTTGATTTGGCTAGCCACCATATTACAGTCAATGCCGTTGCCCCTGGATTTTTCGAATCGCGCATGACCGACTATGTCTTCGAACATTACAAGCAGGATATCGAAGCCGATTGTCCTCTGGGTCGGGTTGGGCAGCCGCCGGAAATTTTCGGTGTGGTTGCCTATCTCGCTTCGCGTGCCGGAGCATATACCAATGGTACGGTTATTCCGGTAGACGGGGGCACCAGCATTTCCAAGGGACATAGGCCCTGGATGGATTAATGAGGCGGTCGCTGTGAGCGATCGACGTTGTAACTGCATTACAGTGGAATGAGAGCGGAGACACTATGAGTTTATTCGACTTGACGGGCAAGGTCGTGCTCGTAACAGGTTCTACCAAGGGCATTGGTCAAGCGATTGCCACGCGGATGGCTGAGCAGGGCGCAAGAGTTGTTATCTCGAGCCGTAACCAGGATGCCTGTGACGAAGTAGCAGCGGGAATCCGCGCCGCGGGGCATGAGGCGATCGCGATTGCCTGCAACATCAATTACAAGGAACAGCTGCAAAAACTGGTTGATCAGACCAGATCACAACTGGGCACCATCGACGTGCTGGTGTGCAATGCAGCGCTGAATCCGTATTTCGGCCCGTCACAGACAATCCCTGACGAGTCATTTGACAAGGTCATGCACGCCAATATCGGCAGCGTTCACCGGCTCTGCCAACTGGTTATTCCGGATATGGCAGCCAAAGGCGGCGGCGCGGTAATCATCGTTTCTTCCATCGGCGGCCTCAAGGGCACCGAGAGCCTGGGTGCCTATGCCATCTCCAAAGCCGCCGACATGCAGATTGCACGCAATCTCGCGGTGGAGTGGGGACCGAAGAATGTGCGCGTCAATTGCATTGCTCCGGGACTGGTTCGCACCGATTTCGCGAAAGCCCTGTGGGACAACCCGAAGATCTACGAAGCCACCGTGGCCAAGTATCCCTTGCGACGCATTGGCGAGCCGGATGAGATCGCGGGGGCGGCAGTGTTTCTCGCCTCCAGCGGCGGAAGTTTTACCACAGGTCAAACCATTGTCATCGACGGCGGTGGTACAATTGCCAGCTAGCATTACACGGGCCACGAGCGGAATTTCAGGCCTCCAGTTTTCGAGTCAACACTAGAGCGAGTAAAGAACAATGATGGATTTGGGATTATCAGAAGAACTGGTAGAAGTCAGGGAAAAGATTCGTGCCTTTGTAAAAAATCTGGTGGAGCCGGTTGAACAGGAATATCACGACGAAATCAGCGTCGGTGATCGTTGGTCGCACACTCCGCGTCAGGATGAAATTATGGAGAGTCTGAAGCAGGCGGCGCGGGAGCAGGGCCTGTGGAATTTCTTCCTGCCGAAGAGTCAGGGCGGTGCCGGTATCTCCAATCTTGAGTATGCCCATCTGGCGGAAATTATGGGACGCAGTCGACTCGCTTCCGAGGCATTCAATTGCAGCGCACCCGATACGGGCAATATGGAGGTTTTGGAACGCTACGGTTCCGAAGCGCAGAAAAAGCAATGGCTCGAACCGCTTTTGGAAGGCAAGATCCGTTCGGCGTTCGCCATGACCGAACCTGGTGTCGCGTCTTCCGATGCCACTAACATCTCCACGCGCGCTGTTCTCGATGGTGATGAGTGGGTCATCAGTGGAGAGAAGTTTTATATTTCTGGTGCCGGGGATGCCCGTTGCAAGATCATGATTACGATGGTGGTTACCGACCCGGACGCACCCAAACACAATCGGCAGTCCCAGATTCTGGTACCCATGGACACTCCTGGTGTCGAGGTGGTCCGGCCCATGCACGTGTTCGGTCGCGATGACGCACCCCATGGCCATATGCATATCAAATTCCACAATGTGCGCGTGCCGCAGAGCAACATCATCCTGGGGAGGGGGCGCGGCTTCGAGATTTCCCAGGGTCGTCTGGGGCCGGGCCGTATCCATCACTGCATGCGCTCTATCGGTGCGGCAGAGAAAGCATTGGAACTCATGTGTGAGCGCGCCGTGAGCCGTGAGGCATTTGGCAAGCCTCTGGCGGAGTTGGGAGGCAATTACGACATTATTGCCGACAGTCGAATCGAGATTGAGATGTGCCGCCTGTTGACCTATAAAGCCGCCTGGCTTATGGATACGATCGGCAACAAGGCCGCACGGGATGCCATTTCCCAGATCAAGGTTGCCGTTCCCAATATGGCGTTGCGGGTTATCGATCGCGCCATTCAGATGCACGGCGCGGCGGGTGTCTCCCAGGATTTCCCGCTGGCAACCCTGTGGACCAGCCAACGCACGCTGCGACTCGCCGACGGTCCGGACGAGGTGCATCGCCGGGTGATTGCCCGCAAAGAGCTCGCGAAGTACCAATAAAGGTTACGGGCTGATCGGGATCTACCCAGGGGGAGCTTCGGCTCCCCCTGATCGTTGTGCGCGGCTGTCGTGAAGGCAGCGATCTCCAACTGGCAAAGGCCATCTGGTTCGTCTGCCGCGAATACAATTGAAAGAAAAAAGATAGCTAAAACAGTACGATAAAAGAGTTAATTAAAGTCTAATGCGACAATCGGTCGCGGGTATGGGGGCTCCCATATCAGTGGTGAAACTGCGATAATCCCGACACTCGCGGGGTAGACTCCCGCGTCAAATACCCTTACGCCGGCTACGAAGACCCTTCAGTGGGTCGAGGAATCTTCTATGAAATCAACAGTAATCATACGACTGTTCGCGGCCGTCGGCCTGGCAGTTGGCCTCCAGTCAATCGCCTTTGCGCACACTGCCCTGAAGGAAGCGACACCAGCGGCAGATGCCGTTGTCAAAGCGGCTCCTGCCTCGATCAGTCTGGTGTTTACCGAGCCCGTCAAGCTTGTGAAACTGCAGCTCATGGGTGTGGGTCATGAAATGCCGACCAGCTTCGAGCCCAATGCGACCGAAGCGGCGTCATTCTCTTTCGATACCCCTGGCATGCATCCGGGAAAATTCACGGTGAACTGGGCCGTTGTCGGTGAAGATGGACATCCCGTCAGCAACTCTTACAGTTTTACAGTCGATCCGGCAGCCTCCGGACCCTGAGCTGCACCAGCCCTGCCCAGGTATCCGGAGCTGAATTGACATGGACGTTATGCCTGGAGGCTGGGAACTCACTGTCCTGTTCAGCAAAGGGTGCCTATACTTCGGCATTGCCAGTCTCGCCGGCGGCAGCCTGTGTCTCTGGCAATTCTCTGACGGTCGTCGTAGCACCGTCGGTCAGTTGCTCAATTACATCATGCTCGGCACCCTGGTAGGGTTTCAGGCGGTCATCGTCAGCTTTCTCGCCCAGGTGGGCCAATTGAACGGAGCCGGCGTGGGCGGGATGTTCGACTGGAACATGGCCCGGCTGTTGCTGGACACAAATCTAGGTGATGTCACTCTGCTGCGGCTGGCCGCCTTCGTTTGGGCACTACTCGCTACCCTGTTGTATCTGCGCCAACTGGCGTTTTCTCTCAAACCTTTCTCGCAACGCTTTTACGCACGGCTGGCGCTCGTTTACGCAGCGCCGGTGTTGATGCTCGCCGCGACCTTCAGGCTGGCTGGACATGCATCGCTGTTGGCCGTCTCTGGCCAGCTCGCGGTGATGTTGCATGTGCTCGCCGCAGCCGCCTGGATCGGGTCTCTCTATCCGTTGCTCTTGCTGTCGCGCTCTTCGGATCAGGCCAGTCTGCAAGTCGGGATGCGCCGATTTGGCAATCTCGCTGCCTGGGTGCTGGTTCTCCTCATCGGCGCGGGTTTCGTGATGTCGCTGCAACTACTGGGCGCTGTCAGTGAATTGGTAACCACGGCCTATGGGCGTGCGTTATTGCTGAAACTGGCGGGAGTCACGGTATTGCTCGGAATCGCCGGACTCAACAAATTCGTCCATGTTCCAGCGCTCGAGCAGGCGGCGGGTGCCGGCAGGCTGGGGCGTTCAATTCAGTGGGAGATGCTGGCGGCGCTGCTGGTACTCGCGACCACTGCCTATTTTTCCACTCAGGTGGGGCCGCTGGAGCACCTGGGCTAACACAATCTCACGTGGCGGGATGCAGTAGCCTTCCGACCTGGCGCAGATCGGAAGGCACTTTTGATCAGGTGAGGCTCTGTGGTTTGTTCTTGTCGGCTTCGCTGGCGTTGTTATCCAACAGCAGACGATGCACTTCCAGCGTGGTGAGATCCAGCATCATGAGTTCTCCATTACTGGGGTCATCGGAGAACAGTGCCGCGGTTGTCATCTGGGAACTGCGCGCGAAGATCAGACCGCGACCCAATGGTGACCAGGCCAGGTTGTAGATCTTTTCGGGACAGTTGTAGATGGCGATGACGGGTGCCGCCAGGGCGTCCAGCTTGCCGAGAAAGATCGTGGATCCAGTGTGGTCATGCTGAATATAGGCGTATTGGGATTCGTCACTTGAAAGCACCCGAGCCTCGATCGTGCGTGTTCCCTGCGACAGGTCTGGTGCGGTACTCAGGGTGACTTCGCCTCCCATGAAATCAGAGCCGGCGTCAACCACCTCGTCGGCGAGCAGGACCTGCCCGGGCATCGTCATCGGGGCGGTCAGCGTACCCTGCAATCCGAGCCACAACCCCAGGGCGAGGCAAAGGCTCAACACTGCCGCTGCCACGCGCAAGCGGGGCTGAAACGCCGGCAGCACATAGGCAGGAGCTGCTGTAACGGTCACCAGCGGCTTCACCACCGCAGGTCTGCTGCTCGCCTCGATGGCCGGAATCAGGCGGTAGCCCTTCTTTGGAATGGTTTCGATGTAATGGTGACCGGGCTTGCCTGGAATCGCCAATTGCTTGCGTAATTCAGAAATGGCGCGTGTGAGGGAATTCTCGTTGACGATGACGCGCGGCCAGAGTTCATTGACCAACTCATCGCGGGTCAATACCCGATCCGGATTGGCGGCCAGATAACAGAGCAGGTGGATCAAGCGCGGCTCGAGCTGGCGCTCAATGCCGCCCTGCCGGCTGTGGAGTCGATTCAGGTCGGGATGCACAACCCAGTCTCCCAGGGCAAATTCGCGCCTGAGTGCCGGCCGTGGGCCGTTTGTATACAAACTGGAGGTTTCGGAGGTCAATTCCTGAGTAATTGAATGTCCCATACTTCTGGCTTCCCCTAGGCTTGTTTCTACGGGTTTAGACGGTGTAAACACAGATTTGGTTCCCGCACACCATTTTTTCAAGGCCATCTTAAAGCAATCCAGCCTTAGCCGGGAATAAATTCTGCGCCCACAGGTTTTCTGGACATATTTTTCATCGCGACTTCAGGTTATCCAGCGTCGAAGTATCTATCTTCGTCTCCAATGCAATTTCGCCAGGGCTGACCGCAGAGACGCCAGCCAGCGAATTTGCAGGATTCACGACTTAACAGGAGATTTTGACGATGCGTAACAAACTCGCTTTTTGCCTGCTGGCTGTTGTGCTGTCCACGCTGACCGTCCAGGTTCAGGCCATCAGCACTGAAGCTTTGAAACAGGGCATCCCTTCACTCGCACCCATGCTGGAGCAGGTGACGCCGGCTGTGGTGAGTATCCGCGTCACCAAGTCCATGCCAGAGAGCCAGAACTATTATTTCAATAACCAGCGTCTGCCAGAAGAGCTGCGGCGCTTCTTCGATGTCCAGCCCGAAAACGGTCCCGACTTTAACTCCGACCAGCCGCGTCGGCCCTACGCGACCGGAGCCGGTTCCGGGATCATCATCGATGCGTCACGGGGCTACATCGTCACCAACCATCACGTCGTCGATGGGGCTGACAGCATCGTTGTACAAACCAGCGATAACCGCACCTTCGATGCTCGCCTGCTCGGCAGTGATGCCAGCACCGATGTCGCCCTGATCGAGATCGATGCCGACAAACTCGTGGATATCCCGCTTGCCGACATCTCCACAGTGCAGGTAGGAGACTATGTTGTAGCGATCGGTAATCCGTTTGGCATCGGCCAGACTGTCACCTCTGGCATCGTCAGCGCTCTGGGGCGTGCCGGGCTCAACAACGACAACTATGAAGACTTCATCCAGACCGATGCAGCAATCAACCTCGGCAACTCCGGCGGCGCCCTGGTCGACATGGAAGGCCGGCTGATTGGCATGAATACGGCAATCATCAGCGGCAGTGGCGGCAGCAACGGGATCGGTTTTGCCGTTCCCGGCGACATGCTGTCAGCGGTGCTGGAGCATCTGGAACGCGATGGTGAAGTACGACGGGGCATGCTTGGCGTGACAATTGCCGATGTCACCCCGGAGGTGACATCAGCACTCGATGTGGGAGTGGATTCCGGTGCCATCGTCACCAGTATTTTGCCAGACAGTGCCGCCGAGCGTGCCGGCCTCGAAATTTCCGATGTCATCGTCGCCGTCGACGACCACAAGATCGCCGGTAGCCGCGAGTTGCGCAATACCGTGGGCCTGCTGACCCGCGGACAAGAGGTCAAACTCACGCTGTATCGGGGTGGCAAGCGTCTGCAGCTCGATGCTCGCATCGGCGGACCGGAAGGGCAGGCTACGCTTGCATCGCAGGATACAGGTGGCAGTACGGATTTTCGTGGCGCCCAGTTGGGAGCGCTGAATGCCGGCAGCAATGCCGCTGTGGATGCTGGCCTCGAAGTCATCGCCATTAATCAGCAGAGCCCGGCCTGGGCCGCTGGCCTGCGCGAGGGCGACATCGTTGTCGAAGTAAACCGTCAGTCGGTAGCCAGTCCGGATGACTTCGAAGACGCGCTGCAGGCGGCGGGCCGATTCACCGCGCTGACCGTGGTGCGGGGCAGCCAGCGCCTCTTGCTGTTTGTCTCATGAGCCAGCACGCGAGATCGATTTCCGCACGAATGGGGTGATCCACCGTTCTAAACAAGACCCCCGCTTGGCCGACTCAATGGGAATTGAGTCGGTTTTTTTGCCGGTCAGGAACCGTGACATCAGGCAGGCGCGGCCGAGCGGTGTGACGTGGTATGATGTCGCGCGCCGCCGGAAAGGCCAATGGAGAATTCGGGTAACGATCAGACTTGAACGCTCGAATTGATGCCAGAGCCCCCGAGGCAATCAATCACAATCGATAACCGGTTGAACCAGCGATTATTTTGTCCAGAGCAGTGAACTCCATTCCCGGATTGTCTCCCGCACCACGCAGGTTACTGCGTCAATGTTTGCCATTTGCGTGCGTCCTGATGCTGTCCGTGCAAGCCGCTCGGGCGGATGACAATGTGCAGTTGGCTTTTGCCAGCACCGACTTGAATGCCTTCACCACGTGGCTCGATGAAGCCGCCGGCATCGAGGCCGTCCCCGGTGGTGCTCTCGCCATCGTGAGTCGGGAAGGGGTTTCCCAACTCCGCACCTGGGGTGTCCGCAGTTTGGATACCCGCGAACCGGTCAATGCCGAGTCAGTGTTTCGGCTCGCCTCCATGTCCAAAACCTTTGCCGGCACTGCGGCAGAACTGCTTGTCGATCAGCACCTGCAAAGCTGGGACTCGCCACTGACAGATCTGTTTCCGGGGATGCAACTGGGGACGGGCAATACCGAAGGCTCCATCACCTTGCAACAGATCGTCAGTCATTCCACCGGGCTCATGCCTCACGCGTATTCCAATCTGCTCGATGATGGCGTCGCCTACGATCGCATCAAGGGCAAGTTCAATCAGATTCCCACCGTGTGTGCTCCCGGCAAATGCTACGGATACCAAAATGTGGTGTTTTCCCTGGTGGGGGATGTTGTCGAGAAGACTACGGGAGACAGCTATGCGCATTTCATTGAAGAGCGCCTCTTCAAGCCGTTGGGCATGGCATCGGCCAGCATCGGGCTGGACTCCTATCTCAACAACGACAATGCGACCGCTCCGCATTTGAAGACGACCGGAGGCTGGCACACAACCACCACGAATCCGGCCTACTATTCGGTAGCACCTGCGTCAGGGGTGAATGCGAGCATCGACGATATGGCCTTGTGGGTCCGGGCTAACCTCGGTGCATTTCCGGAGATTTTGTCTCCCGAGGCACTCGCGCATCTGCAGGAGCCGGTGATTGCTACGCCGTATGGCGGATATTTCAATAACTGGTCAGGACTCGAAAAAGCCTATTATGCGACGGGCTGGCGGGTCTTCGACTACAAAGGCATGCGGGTGATTCATCACGGCGGCGGTGTGCGTGGTTACCGATCAGAAATGGTCTTTGTGCCGACAAAGAATGTCGGCATGGTATTGCTCATGAATGCAGAAACAAAGCTGGCCAACGATGTCGTCCCGGCATTTCTCGATAATCTGACAGACAGGAAACTTTAATGAATGCCGTAATCGATTTGCTCAAATCCCATCGTAGCATCCGCAAATTTACCGAGCGCAAGATAGAACCGGAGTTGCTGGCAGAATTGTTTGCTGCAGGTCAAGGCGCGGCGACCTCGAGCTTCCTGCAAGGAGCGACCATTATTCGAGTTACAAAGCCGGAAGTAAGGGCGCAGATTGCGGACCTCGCCGGTAAACAAGCCTATGTGGAATCGGCGGCAGAGTTCATGGTCTTCTGTGCCGATCTCAAGCGTCCGGGAAATTACTGTGCCGCGTACGATATGCCTTTCGAAGGGGATTACACCGAGCACTTCATTATTGCCACAGTCGATGTAGCACTGATGGCACAGAGTCTGGTTGCGGCGGCGGAATCTGTTGGACTCGGAATCTGTTACATAGGCGGCATTCGCAACAATCCGGGCCCCGTATCAAAACTGTTAGGATTACCGCGAGGGGTCTATCCTGTATTCGGTCTGTGCCTCGGCTATCCGGATCAGAATCCGGAAGTCAAACCGCGATTACCCTTATCGGTGATCGTCAAGCAGGAAGTGTATAACGAGGACGGTGATGCCGAGGTCATCGCGGAGTATGACGAGAAGATCAAAGAGTACTATCGGACGCGTACGGGGGGTGGACATGGCATCACCTGGACTCGACAGGTGGCAACGCTGCTGTCTGAGAAATCCCGCCCCCATATGAAAAGCTTTCTTGCCGAGCAGGGATTTGCCTTCAAGTAGATTGAGGGGCTGGTCAGTTTGCCGGCACACCGGTAGCGGAGCGATAGGAGCCTGTGCTTGGCAGGACTTCCAGTAACTCACTTACCTGATTCGCAATCACTTCGGACGGCGGCAGTGCGTCCGGCCCGAAGGCGAACCGGAATTCGCCGTTGACCAGTCGACGATTGTCGTCGGTCACACTCCAGCGAGCGACGTAGTAGGGTGCCGGGGGTAATTCACCAGGAATGGGCAACACGAAGCTGTGACTCATGCGGTTGGGGTCGAATTGAAATCCGATATTGATCCACGTGTCATCTGCGGTATACAGCGCCAGCTTCAGCAGCACCACATCCACCCGAAAACTCATCGTGATCATTTTCGGCGCCTCCAGCAGCACAGAGTCATCTTTCGGAAAGGTGACTCCCGGTGTGAGTATGCCGTGACTGTGCTGAGCCTGACCGGACTGCACGAGCAGCAGGGTAAGCAGCACAAATCCGGCGAGCTTGTGGCCTTGTCTCAATGGCATCAGAGCTTGCTCGAAAAGTGAGCGTGCAGTGTAGCAATTTCCCGGAGTATCGTCTGCTGCCCGCTAGCCAAAATACACCATGCATTGCCTGGACAGTGCGCACAACTGCCCGGATTCGTCGAAGATCCTGCCGGATTGCTGGGTATAACCTTCTGCAGCTGACTCTACCTGGTAGTCCAAATAAAACCAGTCTCCTTCGACGCGCTCTGGCGGGACCAGAAACTCCAGTGACCATGTGAGAGAGCTCGCGGGAACGGGTGGGGTGTCAAAATAAGACAGCACAACCGGTGGCGGAATATCGCAGATGGCTACGAGTTTCTCTGTGCGAAAATCCTGAAGATCGGCCCGATGTCGTACCCACATGGCGAGATGGCGTTTGCTGGTGCCGGAGAAGGGCAGACCGCCATCCACCCAGCAGCCATCAAAATAGCCAAGGAAACTCGGGAGTCGCCGGGAATGATCGGCAAACGGAATACCCTGTTCCCTCGGTTTGAAAATGACGTCGTGCTGAGCCGGAACGATCAGACCCTGTCGCGGATTACCGAACACACCCATGGCTTGCAGGGCGACCTGGCCGCCACTGACGACATCGGCACTCATCTGGGTGACGTTCTTGCCCTGGCGCAGAATCTGCGCGGTCACGGCAATTTCTCCAGGTGGAATTGGCGCGATGAATGAAACCATCAACGAACGCATCGGCTTCGCCGTGTCGAGCAGTTTGCGCATAGCGGTGACTGCAAACGACGACGCGATGCCGCCAAAGGCGGAACGCCCCTGCGTCCAGTCCTCATCGAAGTGGGCGATATTGTCGGCGCTGGCATGGAGACCCGACAGAATTTCCAGGATGTTCGATTGCTGTTGTGACATCTTTGCTTCCAATTCAGTGCCAGATTCGCTGCGTTGCCGAAGCTGGACTTAGTGTGTAATATTTCCGGGCACTGGCCTGGTGCCTTGCGCAGGGAGAGCGCGTCGCCACCCAGGTTAACTCGCCAGTTCAGAGAGCACCCATCGTAAAATGATTCACCCTCGTCTACTGCTCGTTGCCAGCTTGGTCCTGAGTGTCGGTTCTGGTGTCGCATCGGCGCAATTGCCGTCGGCGCCCATGCGTTATCAGCAGGCGTTCGATGGCTCGAGTTTTCTCGCGAAGACGACGACAGAGCCCGTTGATGACTCGGTGATGCTGGAGGCACCGGTCCATCTAAGTCTGCAATTTCCGCAGCGCGTTCGGCTCGTGAAATTGACGCTTCGGAATGAGAAGCGTGACTGGGTAGATATCGATTTTCGCTATGACCCCCAGCCAGATTCCTCATTCGCCTGGAGTCTGCCAGTACTTGCAGCCGCCGACTACTACATCGCAGACTGGGCTGTATTGGGAGCAAACGATCAACTCGTGCGGGGCAGTTTCAGCTTTTCCTTCGGCGTGGATGCCAAGCCGCCCTCCATTCACAAGGAGATCGACGAGCTGTTATTGCAGTTGCGTTATGGAGATCCGGAGGTGCGCACGGTCATGCCGCCGCGTACCGAGATTATTATCAACCGCGATCCGCCGCAATACGACCCGCCATTTACGATCAAGCTGGACTCAACAACACAGACTCCTTGTTAGGAGTCTGTGTCATCGGGCGTAATTACTCGCTGACTTCAACCGTGATGTAGCGGTCCTTGTAAAGGCCGCCGTCGTCAGCCCGTGCCCACAATATATAGGTACCTGGCTCGCTGAAAGTTGCCGTGACTTCGTAGACTCCGTCCTCCGGAATTTCCGGTGGCAACCACAACGCTCCCCACGGTGAGTTCGCATCCGTTCGGGTGTCTTCCCAGGGCTTCGGCAGCGGGGGATCGATAGTTACTGAGCCGGGTCCCCGATATTTGTTCCACGAAAGGAACAGGCCGTTGACCTTGCCCACTGTGATTCTGCTGGGAGGGGTCAACATGCGTCGTTTGAGCGATGCAGCAGAATTCGACGATTCGCGACGAACTTTCGGAAGACCATCGTCAGTGATCTGTGTCACCAGTGTGATCGGCTCCCCGACACGAGCCGTGCGGATATCATCGCCGAGGACAGTGACTTCCGGTGCTGTGTTGGAGCGCGACTCGGGACTGCTGGTGCCGGCACCAAGGGAGCCGGTTTCAGACGCGATGACCATGTTGTCGACCAGGTAATCGGCCTTAAGTGTGGCGTATGCCTTGCGTTCAACGCCATTCACTTTGAGAGTCCAGACCAATTCGCGGTCACCCCAATCCGAAGGCACAACCACTTCGAAATGGAAGCGATTGCGACGCGGCAGGAAGTGGGTAGGTTGTCCGCGATCCGGTTCGCCCGGCGAGAAGAAATTGTTCTCGCCGACTGGCACATCGGGTTCTTCTTCCCAGTTCTCATTCATATAACCGAACATGAAACTGAAAGTACCGTCTGGATTCGGACGCCAGCCCTCATACGCTGGTTCGATGTGCTGCCCACTTCGGTAGGTGTCAGCCCGCGCGATCAGGGGAGAAACAGTCAGTAAAACTGCCAGCAACAGGGCAGAGTACGATGCCCTGTTGCTAAAACGGCTGCTGAAATAGGACATGACTTCTACTAATTCCTCGTCGCAACTTCATTAGTGTCGGAATCGGCTTCACTCTCCGAAATTGGAGCAACGAGAGGTGCCAGACACAGAGGGCAGCCGATCACATGGTCATTAGGACCGAGGTTCAGTGCCTGACGACGTTCTTCCATCGCTTCGAAGAACTGCTCGTCACTCAGAGTTACGCGAATACCGAGGTCGATAAACATATTCGTTACAGAACGATTGCCGGAGCCCTGCCAGTTGCGCGGATCAGGCACATTGGGATTGGACTCGGTATTGTTCATATAACCAACGATATGCAGGATTGTGCCTTTGGGCAGCAAGGGAGCCGCATTGTCGGCATAGGGGTAGCCGCGAACCCAGTTATGGTCGTAGCCGACACAAGACAGGGTCTCAACGGTGTAACCCCAGATTGCCTCCAGACACATCCGTTCACCCGGAGCGTGCAGGTGCGGTTCGAAAGTGATGACCTTGGTGTGCTGGGTCAGCACAGTATAGGCGTGCAATTCCTGGTCTTTCTCATTGCCAGTAATGCTAATGTCGACGCCGTTACCCAGACCGATGAAGGCATTCTGGTACTTCGGCTTGTAGTCCTTGTCATGGAAGCGGAATCCGACTTCCAGGTGGCCGGTTGTATCTCGGCCATTGGAGTGCAGATGCACTGAGTCGGAGACGATGTAGGAGCCTGCCTTCAGCAGACGGCCAGCATCTTCATCGAAGATATCGGCATTACGGCCAACTTCGTGGACTGGCCAGGGAATGGAGGGTCCAGGTGCCCGCTCGCCGTTTTCGTTCATCTGGGCAGTGCCCCAGATCATGTGGTGGAAAATGTAGCGTCCACCGACGGTGTCGCGACCAGTTCCCGCCTGGTTGTTGACGTCGTTGACTTCAACGATTTCGACAGATTTCACATAACGGTCTTCGGTGAGGCCGGTCGGAATATAGTCGATCTCACCCCACCAGTCAGGAGTACCGGCGAGTTTTGTGACTGGATTCATCTTCACGATCAGGTCCGGCTCGCCTGCGCGCCACTTGACGCTGTCATCGAAGTTGATCGGTGCTGGGGCATCGGCCGGATCGCCCTTGGGCGTGCCGCTGCGTGCCCACGCCGAAATTGCGGCGATTTCTGCATCGCTCAGTGACGGATCATCCTTGTATTCCTGGATGCCGATATCCTTCTCCATGTACCACGGTGGCATGGCACCGGCGCGATCACGCAATCCGGTCTTGTACTCGATCAGGCCGGCGAAAGGAGCAACTTCCTCGTAGGAAACCAGTGGCATAGGGCCAGCACCACCTACGCGGTGACAATTCTGACAGCTGCGCTGGAGAATCGGTTCGATGTCCTTGTGGAAGGTGATTTCGCTGGATTGCGCCAGACCGATGGCTGGCACGAAAAGGAAGCTCGCCAACCATAGATAGCCTAACGACTCCCTCGTGGAGAAGATGCGCATAATGCTGCTCCTAAGATCTCAATTAAAGGGTCTGTGTGGAGTCCAGACCGACCTGAATAACAGGCGCACCTTACCATCTTTCGGCGAACATTTGAACGCTCGCTCGATAACTCGAACGCCTTGATTTGTTGAATTTTTGAGGGATTCCGGCGTTTTTCGACAAAATCGCTAACTAATTCCTGAGACGGCCCTGAAAATGGCGGATTTCCAAAGTATCACGGGCATCAACGGCGCGGGCCTCGCAGCAGGGACCACAGATTACTGCTGGCCAGCAGGCTTGCGAACAGTACGATTAATCCGAAGCTAAACCATTGTATTGCATAGGATAAATTCTGATTAACATCGGCGTTTACTGCTGGCCAGTGCCGCACCAGGGTGCCAGGCTGATCGGCAGTGAGTCTCACTTCGAAGGGAAACAACGGTTCATCGAGAATTTCGGACACGATATCGATTTGCAGGGTACGCAGTCGCAAGGGCCATTGCGAGGGATCAACCTCGCTGGCAAAGCTGCGGGCATTGGGCTCGGGTACGTGTATTTGTGCGGTGACTTCGACCGGGCCAGTGACGGGTCGCAGGTCCGGCGGCGTGTTCGGTGGCAGTATGCCAGAGGTCCAGCCCCGGCTCACGAGCACGAGTTGGCCTGTGTTCGCGAGACGCAGAGGAGTGACGACCCCGTAGCCGATCTGCCCCTCAAAAAATTCGGCAAGCAGCAGGATGCTGTGCTCGTTGTCGTACTCACCACGCAGAGTGACATGACGGTTACGCAGCTCAGGGTTGAGTGCAGACAAGTCGCTGGTCGGGATTGTTTCGAGCGCGGGGGCAGAATCCCGCAACTCAAGCTCGAGTGCGCGCTGCGCAGCCACTTTTTCAGCGGCCCGATCCAGTTGCCAGATTCCCAGTCGGCCGAAACTGACGGCGGTTATCAATACGCAGGCGGCAAACAGCCAGTTGATGCGAATCTGGAAGGCACCCTTGCGAAATTCGGTGCGCAGTTGCATGGCGGTTCCCTGTCAACCAATGAAGGCGGCGATTATAGCGCGCCACTGGCGACGGTGTGAGACTAAATGTTCAGGTTCAGACACGTCCAGGGTCGCGGGATCACTGGCACCAGAAGTACCAATGATAAGGCGGGCGATAATACGTGATGAGACGGCCGCATACGATTACCGCCAGCCAACAGGTCAGCGAGATCGTGCCAATCACGCGCGCGCGCAGAGGTGCCTGGGCCAGAGCCGGGGTTGCTCGGGTCGCGGTGGCCGTAGTGGCATAGAAAAACAGCATGTTAATGCCAGCAATCAGCATGAACAGCAGCTTGGTTTGCACGGCCGGATTGAACAGGTACTGATCGGGCGCTGTCGTCAGGAACATGATGCCGGTCGTGACGTTAAGCAAGTAACCGGCAACACCCAGCGGGACCAATCGATGCAATGCCTTCAGCGGGGTTGCCTTTGCCAGGCCCATCAGTCGCAGGTCGAATACGCCGACGGTGCCAATAATCAGGCACAGGCCGACAAAATGCAGGGACTCGGCAATCGGCCAGCCCCAGGCCGAATTCATGAATCCGTAGATGCCTGTGGACTGTGAAAATTCGAGTAATGTCTCAATCATGCTGTGCTCAGCTAAGGTGCGAGGCCAATAACACCCAGTGTGTGTAGGCGAGAAAACGACCAGCAGTAATTGTTATTATCCATAAGACAAGCATTATGATTGCGAGTCGGCGCAAATGAGGTGTCGGATTGATTTCGTCATCCTGGGATGCCATCCAGTTCTGGAAATAACGGTAAAGCAGCAGAGCAACAGAGAGCGCGCATAGCTTGAGGTAGAACAATGGGTTGGTCAGTGCCTTGGCCGGGTAGGCAATCAGCAAGCCGATGCCGGAGAGCAATATCAATAGCGCACAGAACCAGTGCAGCGGATAGAAGTGGCGCAGACCCTGCAGCGGAATGGACCTGGCAAAACCTGCCAGACGCAGACCCAGCGCGATATTAATCCCAACAACCAGCCCCATGGCCAGGGAATGCAGGGTCAGCGTCGAGAAAAAGGCGACGCCAGATTCCCGAAACCAGATGCTCAGGGGCGTGTTTTCGAAACGGGCGAAGGTTTCCACGCAATTGCCTCGTTGTGTGGCCAGCTTCAGGCAGTGAAATCAGCGAGAGCCGGCTTTGTGTGCGGTCGCTGCTGCGCTGGATAGTGCGGGGTTTCTCGCGGGGCTGTCAACATGCAAGACCATGGGCCCATTTCGGATTGCTATGCTAGAATCTCGCAGCGGTGAGTCGCCAATGGCCATTCGCCGCAGCAACTCTCATAACACCGACGCTCATATTACCGATTAAAACAAGAACAGGGGAGAAGGGCATGCGTGGATTTCGAAGAAGTAATTACCTCATCCTGGCGCTGCTGGGGGCGCTGTTGTTGCCAGTGGGTGCCGTATTGGCAGCCGATAATTCGACCATTCCGCGTACTGCCGATGGCAGTCCGGATTTCAACGGAATCTGGCAGGCGCTGGGAACTGCCTATTATGACATCGAGCCCCATGCCGCCGATTTCGGCCCGCTGGTGCAGTTGGGTGCAATCGGTGCAATTCCCGCGGGTCTGGGCATCGTAGTCGGGGGCGAGATTCCCTACACCGCCGAGGCGCGTGCGCAGCAGCAGGCCAACAAGGCAGACTGGCTGGCCCTGGATCCGGTCGTCAAATGCTATATGCCCGGTATTCCCCGTGCCACGTATATGCCTTTTCCGTTCCAGATCATTCAGTCACCGGAACACGTGGTCATGGCATACGAGTTCGCCAGTGCCAGTCGTATCGTCTACATGAACCGACCGGATTTCGAGGCCCCGATTTTCAGTTGGATGGGTCATGGTCGTGGACATTTTGAAGGTGATACGCTGGTTGTTGACGTCACTGACCAGGTGCCTGACACCTGGTTCGACCATGCTGGCAACCATCATACTGATGCTCTGCGTGTCACCGAGCGCTACACCCACACTGGTCCAAACACGCTGCTGTATGAGGCCACCCTGGAAGATCCCAACGTCTATACCCAACCCTGGACGATCCGACTGCCGCTGTATCGACGCCTGGATGAGAACATGCAGCTGTTGGAATTCAAATGTGTCGAATTTGCGGAGGAATTGATGTACGGCCACCTGCGCAAAGGTGCTGACAGCGAATGATGCCAGCCCGATAGCGGCCCGCCGTCGGCGCCGCAGCGGGTGAGCCTAATCC
>Ga0222714_10002544_pt1 | contig 19179 bp, 30 predicted proteins | sample C33_3DmetaG_FD_165048 | JGI IMG/M metagenome (GOLD analysis project Ga0222714, IMG submission 165048) | Estuarine water microbial communities from San Francisco Bay, California, United States - C33_3D | ecosystem: Environmental > Aquatic > Marine > Unclassified | place: USA: California...
AAAATTTTGTGCTAGGTTGATAAAAGATGTTTGATACGGAATATACGCTGGAAACTCTGCTCCTGTTTCAAACAATGCTCCATAGTCAGTTGTAATACAGTATAGTCCTGCAGTCATACATTCGAGCAGCGAGATGCAAAAGGTTTCTTCCCAGATATTAGGATAAGCAAAAATATGATATTCGTGTAAATGTTCTAAGATATAATCATTAGGTTTATATCCAATATAATTTACATTTGGTAATTGTTTAGCTTGTTCATAGAGTCCTTGATAAGCAGCATCATTTACTTCTTTAAATGCATCGCCATACACTTGTGTAGAAGAATATACATCTAAAGTAATTAATGGATTCTTTACTAATTGCATAGCTGCAAGAATAACATTCAATCCTCTCCATGGAGTAGGTTGAAATATTAATTTAATAGGATCTCCTTTTTTATATTCTAGATTTCTTGGTTTTATAGGAATGACTCCATTTTTAATAACCACACATTTCTCTGTTGGAATATCAAAAGCCATTCTAAATTTTTCATAGTTCCAATGTGAATTAAATACATACCAATCATATTGATGATGATTAGATTTATCTTTAAAGAAAGGTTGTAAGTTAGGTTGATCGTAAGAATTCTTCTGCCATAAGATATTTACTTTATTAGGATCTAAAGGAACTTTCCCTGGAATAGAGGTACATATCTGTACTTGATCTAATAATTGTTTATCTACATGTCTTTCTAAAAAAGAATGTTGTAATTCGGTTCCGCCTGCTGGCTTCATTTCTGTCCCATTATTTTCTCTAATAATTCTAATCCTTCATTCGTTACTATCACGGTTGTATCTATTGCTAGATCTTGTTCTTCATGATGTTGTAAGAATTCTTCTTTAGTAGAATAAGTTTTATTAGTAGAAATACTTCTAAAAGTATGCGTCGTGTCGCATTTAATTTTTGGTATGTCTTTATCCATTCGTATCTTCTCGATTTATTTCTAGTATTGCTATGGCAGCACTTATACCAGAAACATCGGAAGATGCAAGTAATAGGATATCATTTTCTTCTAATACAATAGGACCTTTTGCAACATTACATATAGTAGGACCACTAATAACTGCATGAGCAATAGGATAAGTAGTAGCCGCTGTTGCATCAATAATATATGCATCAACATTTTTGGAACCACTAGTATTGGTAAGTTGAATATTTTGTATAATTGCATTTGCATTAGATGGACAAGTATATACTACTGTTGCAGTAGTAACGGTCGGATCATAGAATGCGTTTTTATAAAAATTTGCCATTATGTTAAATCAAGCCATTTAAGTTGTACTGCACATTTACCATTATTAGAACCAGAACGTACAGCTAAAGTTAATACATCAGAAACACCTGCAATTGTCTGTCCTAATTGATATGCCCAGTTAATAAAATCAGCACCACCAAAAACAGATGGAGCAGTTTTTCCTCCTAAATAACCACAAGCAGTTTGTGTTCCAATAGAAGTTAAATCAACTGTAGTTAAATCATATTCTACATTATCATTATAACTAGTATAACTAAATGGAGAAGATGGAGTTGCTCCCAGAAATAAACCAAATTCAAAATCGTTATTAGATATGTTTAATACATCTATACCTGATGGAACTATAACCGCATAAGGTCTACCAGATTTAATTCTAATGGTTGCTAAATTATAAAAAGTATTAGCAGTTGTTAAGTTAACACCTGTTGCAATATCAGCAGTTCTAATAAGTTGAGATACTCCATCTGGATAATAACCTCCTTCGGACATAACAGTGGAACAAATCTGTTGTAGTGTTGCTGCACCTGATAATGTTCCCGTTGCTTCTATTTCATATCTTATGGGTAAGTTTGCTGATTGCATATAAACGGTAGTTAAACTATTTGCATTTTTAAAAGTATGAGCAACAATGAATTTACCATCAATAACAAATCCAACTCTAACTGCTCCTACTCCTAACCATTCAAAATCCATAAATAAGATGTTGGCATTGGTTTCAACTAACGTATATCCAGAAGGTCCTGTGCCATCTAACTTATCACCGTTCCAAGATGATTGTGCAATTGGATCATCTACTGAAGCTCCTGATGTATAAGTACGTCTTACAATATATAAAGTAGATGCTGTCTTTTCAAAAAAGATTCCATTGTTAGCATCAAACATTCCCACTCTTTGTCTTAAGTTTGCATCATCTGCTGCCATTACAAAGGTATCTAAATTAAATAATGATTTACCTGGTTGATAAGACATAACTCTTTTGCTTTGTCTTATAACTTTATCACCACTAGCTGTAGTTACATTTAAATTAACAGTAGATTTATTTGCTGTATAAGTAACTGTTCCTGATCCCGTTAAAGATTCATCATACAAACCATTCTTGGACATTATGTTTTTACTGTCAAATAATGTAAGTGGATTTGAAACTCTTAATCTACCAAATGCATCATAAGCAGTAGAGCCATCTCCACCGCCAATTACTGTAGGTTCTACATTGACATTATTACAACTCATTAGCAACCGAACCTCATATTAAACCATGCAAATCGTTGCATCTCTTGTTTTATATCTTCTTGAAACGAAGTATTTAATTGTTGTTTAGTAGTATCTAAAGCTTGTAATACTTGACGTTGATTATCTGGATTATATTCTGGAGTTGGTTCTGGTACATAAGCTGTGATCTTTGCCATTATCTTCTTCCTCCTGCTTCAATATCTAAACGTAAAGTTCCATAGCGCCATGTTTGATCAATAGCATCATTCTCAATTTTAACACTTACTAATCTTCCTCTAACTCTCGTATCTACTTTCGTAGTAGAAGTACTAACGGTAAATGGCCCAGTAATCAAGGGTCCAGTAGAAGCACTTCGTTGTGTTTCTGATGGATAGTCACTTATAAATAAAGTTACTTTTGCATTACCGGATAAATTTTGAAAATCTGGTAAAAACCTTCTAACACGCATAATAAGTTGGCCATCTCCTGCCATTCCTTGTTCGGATATATCAAAATCTCCTGATCGTATGAAAGCAGGTATAGCTGTTTCATTTCCTAATGTATCTACTTCATTAGTTCCCGTTTCATGAGCATAATAAGTACTTGCTCCATTAGAATTAGTCACACCATTAATCGTAGGAAACGTGGGTGTTCCGGTTCTATTATATTTAGTCGCATAAGGTAAATCATAAGTTTGTGCATCATCATAAGTGGTTCTTGCCAACGATGAAGTCACCCAAGTTTGTTCTGCAAAATTAAAAGTAACGGATTTATTAATTTGTTGTGATGTTTGACTTGGATAAAACCAAGTTACTTCATTAAACAAACTATTATGACCTGCGTATATAATTTCTCCTGCATCATAATTAATACCTGGATTACCAGTTACACCATTTTTAAATACATAATCTTCTACTAAAGAAGGAATTTGTTTTACCGTACCATCAAACATAAAGAAACCTCCTCCATATCCCATCCAGAACACGGCTCCTTGTGCATATACCATTGCATGTTGGCCAATACATCCACAGTTTGTTCCTACTTGTCTAACGGAAAAAGTAAAAGGTGCACCTACATATTGAACCACATATGCTGCTTGATCGGTCAAAACAAAGACATAATCTTTTCCTTGAATAGCACCTATAATTTTATTTCCAGTATCTAATCTAATAAATCCAGCGGTGTTGGTTGCAGTAGGTGTATAGATGTTATAATCTTCTTGGTTAGAAAATCTAAAAAACATTGGATCAAACGTAGAAGAAGATCCAATCGTAGTTTCTGTTCCAAAATGAAATAAATGTCTATCTCTATCGGATACTAATGTTTGAGCTGTTTTGGTAGGAGCTCCTGACATAACCGTAGCTCTTACATTTAATCTATCTACTGCTGATGGGTCCCAAGTATATGTTTTACCTTTATGAATAGTTGCAATTAAAATTTGTCCAAAGTTATCTAGAGACCAGTTGCCAGGATCGAGTGACACGGTTGCTGCTGTATCGGTTTCATCTCCCCAACCAAAGTTAGAAGAATTCCATTCTCCTGTTCCAAAACCATAACCATAAGTTTCAAAAGGTGGTCCTACAGTTACATACGGAGTTACGGTTGCACTTCCTCCTGCGGACATACCACTTCCTGATTCGTTGGAAGGCATGGTAATAGTAAATGTATTTGAAGTTCTATCTATAACTTCAAATGGATTAGTTGTAAAATCTGCTGCCACATATCCTGTAACTCCTCCACCAGGTAATGTTACCGAAGTAAATATAATATAATCTCCAACTAATAATTCATGTCCTGTTTTATTTACAGTCACAGTAGAAGAACCTGTAGTAGAATCAAAAGTACATCCTGTTTTAGCTGTTCCTAAAGGAGTAATGTCATAGAAATCTCCTTCGTAATAAATAACAAGAAGTTTATTGGTTCCAATAGCAGCATATCTTTTTCCATCAATAGCTGTCCAAGTAAGCTGTGCTCTTGCTGGTCCCGCTAATGTAGTAGAAACTAATTGTTGCCAACCACCTATTTTTTCAGGTTGTCCATAGCGAAATCTTACAAAATCACCATCAATCCATTGCCCTTCGGCTCCTGATGCTGTTTCTTGTTTATTGAATCCTGGCTTAAATGCTACTTTTGTTAATGGCATACCTTGTATTATATACTGGTTTATAGTAAAGTAAACGCAGAAATATGAAGAATAAAGAGATAACTACTACTGTAATTGACAACTGGCTAGAACCACAATTAGCTGACTTTATGTCAACTTATTTATTAGAAGGAATATTATATAGTCCAGCGCATCAATCTATTGAAGGAGATAAAGATAGTATTACTTTTTTAGCAGGTGTTATTCCAATGAATCCATTAATTAATTTTATAATATATAAATTAAATTTTATTAAACCTGTAAAAGTATTAAGAGTTTATACTAATCTTCAGTACCAAAATATGGAAGGTACATTTCATTCAGATGATGGGGATATCACTTTTTTATATATGCCATCTAAAGGACTAAATTTAGATGAAGGGCATTTTGAAATAAAAGACGAAGAAAAAATAGAATATAAATTTAATAGATTGATTTATTTTGATGCTAAAAAGATGCATAGAGGAAACGCTCCTAAACAAAATATACCAAGAATAACATTAGCTTTTAAAACAACGTCACTAATATGAATAAATATATAGAATGCATTAATTATTTAATACAAAAAAAAGCAAATTGTATAAACCACTCAAAATCAAACTTATTTAATCATTTAATAGGAACATACAATATTTTAAGAAAATGGGATTGTCACGAAGATATTTGTTTTGCAGGATTACTTCATTCTATTTATGGAAATGATTTTTTTACAATTAAAACAGAAATAGATAGATCTGTAATTAAAAGTTTAATAGGAGAAAAAGCAGAAGAATTAGTCTATATTTTTAATAAAAATAGATATGAAAACAAAGAAGTTTCTATTATTTCTTTTGCCAATGAACTAGAACAAGATATGTTTCATGTATTTGATAATACATATGATAAAAAAAATACAGATGATTTTTATTTTTATTTTAGAGATATAGCTCCATGGAGATTTTTAGGTTCTGCAAAAGATAAATCTAACTGGAGAAAATTTACCTATAATTTAAATTTTAAGAATAAAATTGAAAGTACATTAAAAACTATATCACAAAATATTTTAAAAAATTTAAATATATATGATTTTTTAAAAGAAGAAACGGTATATGCCAGTGCAAATCCATTTGGAACAGTACATGAGGTACACACAGATTACGGAGATGAAATAGCAAAAGGCGTTACAGTTATGTTTTATTTAAATAATAATTGGAAAATAGATTACGGAGGAGAAACTGTTTTTTTTAATCAATCACAAAATGAAATCATTAAAAGTATAATTCCTAAACCATCTAGAGTAATAGTATTTGATGGAGGACATCCTCATTGTGCTAGAGATGTAAGAAGAGACGTCAATGACTTAAGAATGGTTTTAACTTTTAAATATAAAATAAATATATGATTATAATAGATCCTATTAAAGACGAAGAAAATTTTTCTTACAGCACTATGGTAACTTATCCAAAAACCACACAAATATCTCATGGTGTTTATGATAATGTAGTAGATATGATGAATATGACTACTATGATTAAAACAAATATTAAAAATAGAGGCGAAACAAATGTAAAAGGAGGAATGACTGACTGGACTTTTTTTAATGATAAACCAGAATTTCAAAGATTTTTAAACTATATAGTTAAAAAACATCAAAACATAAATCCTCTATTTATTAAAGAAAAATGGTACACAAATAAACCAATCATACATGCATGGGGAAATGAATTAGTAAAAGGTGAACATGTAAAAATGCATACACATACGTCCCATCACATAATTTTATATTTAACAGAAGGAAGTCCACTTCTTGTTCCAGAATTAAAAATAATTATCAAACCACAAATAGGTTCTTACTATATATTTGAACCATATATTTTGCATGGAGTTCCTGAAGTAACAGATGATTCCACTAGATATAATTTAGTTGCAAATATTATCGAAGATCCAGATTGGGAAACAAGTAAAAAAATTAATTCGGCAGCATCAACCAAGAAGTCATAATATATTTTTCTCCTTCTAATGGTGGATTTCCTCTATGTACATAAGGAAAAGCAGCTGGCCAAATAACACATCTTCCTTTTACGGGTTTTACTCGAATGGATTGATGAAGAAATTCTGTCTCTCCTCCTTTTTCTATATCATTTAAATAAATAGTAAACACTAACGCTCTTCGAGCATCATCTTGTCTGCCACTATGTTCTAAATGCCAAACATGATACCCTTGAGTAGGTAATGTTTTTTGTATTTTTAAAGTAGTGTATTTAAAATCACTTATTGCATATGCTGCTAAAACACCTGTAGCATTTTGATAATGTCTTAGTGCTATATCAAAATTAACTAATAAAGGTTTAAATTGCTCAAACCAAGTGTCTACATGTTCATTTAAAGAAATAGCTTTATCATTTTTAAAATTTAAATCAGCATTTTCAGACTGCAGTCTATCATATGCTTTGTTTTGATCATTTTGTTTTTCAAAATAATTAATAGCTTTGTCACATTCTATATCTGGAATATATCCATCATAAATTCCAATATGATGTGTTAATTCTACATGTCTTTTTTTATTTAATTCCATTTTCTATCTCCCATTGTTTTACTGTAAACTCATTATCATCTTTGAAATCTGAATATTTTCCATGTTTGTCAACGTAATGTAAAAATACTTGAGCACAACCATCTCCTTCAAATGGTTTTCTACCATGTTCTAAGTCACATCCTAAATATATTATGGCGTCTCCTTCTTCCATTGTAATCCAGTTATTTTCCATATGTATAGGCCATATTTCTGTTTGATGGACACACGCAGTTACACTTATTTCACAAGAAGGTCTATCTTTATGATTTTCTAAAATAGATCCAAATTGATAATATCTCCAAAAACCATATGTTTTAAATAATTGTAAACCAGTTTCTTCTTCAATTTTAGGAAGTTTTAATTCTAATATGGCATTCATTAATGCATCTTTGTACCAAGCAGGAGAAAATGGAGATATGGGATCTGTAGTCCAATCTTCGTCTAACTTATTAACACAATATTTTTTCAATAAAGTTAGTTCTTCTTTAAAAAAGAAATTTTTTATTAATTTATATTTAAATTCTTTTATATTAGCCATGCTACTATACTATATCTAATTCCTTTAGTTACAGGTTCTACTCTGTGCGGATACTTAAAATTACTTGGAAACATAATACAAGTTGCTGCTGTACATTTAACTCTTTTCATTTCCGTATTATCTTGATTATAAAAAACAAAATCTCCTCCTTCATAATCTCCATTTAGATTTAGAATAAAAGTGAGTGTACGTTGACCAGCATAAAAATGATCTGTATGAATATCATATTTTCCACCTATTTCATATTTTAATAAATCTATTTGTTGTAATCTACTTGTCATTAAATATGGAAATTTAAATTTATAGTGGGAGTAATGTTGTTTAATAATTCTATCTATATGTTTAAAAAAAATTTTGTCTGATATACTATTATCTTTCAAAATATGCCCAAATACGTTTCTATGTTTTATATCTCCTGTAACTGTAGGTAGTTTATTAATTGATTTTTTATCTATGTATTTTTTTATTAAGTCAATAAAATCTTTATTAACCAAATTATTTAATACAACTATTGCATCTTCTAATTTCATAACTTTATGATTATAAATTTATATTCTTTTTATAAAAATTGTCTAGAGAAAGAGGGAAGATATATTATTTTAAATCTATTATTTCTATATTTCCTGCAATTGTTTTAGCTTTTGAATTCGATTTAACCCAATGTTGCATATAACCAGGAAATACTAATAGGTCACCTTTATTACAATTTGGTTCATATTCTCTTTGAAAAACAGTGGTATCTTTAAATTCTAATAAATCTTTAACAGGAGAATTGAATACAGTAAATGATTTTTTTACATCATAATATAAAATAAAACAATAATCAGAAGGATGTACATGTGTTCCCTGAAAATCATTTTTATCATAAATATTCATCCAAATGCTTGTGACGTTAAATACAAAAGTTTTATAATTTAATAACTTAAATATATTTGAAAACACATCAGTTAACTGTATGTTAAAGTAATTTATATCCTTCGGTAAAAATAAATTAGGAGTATTTAAAGTTGTTTTTATTTTAGATTCAAAACTTCTTTTAAATTCTTTATTATTAATTTTAAATTTATTTAAATCTATATTTTTAATTGCTATATAATTAGGAAAAATATTTACAATCTTTATCATTATTCTTTGTTGTAGATAATCTATAGCAAAGAATATAAAATTGTCTAGAGAGAGGAATAAGAAGTAGGTCTTGGTCCTTTTTCTGATTCTACTCTAGGATCAGCATCCCAATCAGATTGTAACTGAGATAAATGAGCCGAATCCCATTTATTTATGAAATCATTAAAATCACCTAAATTAGCAGATGAAAAAGTGCTATGTGGGGTAGTATCTCTATACTCTACTTCATCTGTTGGTACTGTGGCTCCATATTGAATAGCCCAAATATTAGAAAATTTAGGTTGAGACCAAAATGCATCATCAGAAATTTTATAAGCCGTTCCTGCTGCATCTCCTTTTTGTTTAGTGATTTTTTTATCTTCAAAAACTACTGTCCAATTTGAATTTGTTGCCATGTTTATTCCTTATGTTTTAATAATATAAATTAATGTTAAATATGGTTGTAATACTGAATTTGCACTTCCTGTAAAGTTAGCAGACATATTGTGTGAGTGACCACCATTTCCTCCTGAATTTTGAGTAGCTCTAGTAACTGGATAACCTTGGGCACCTACGAAAGGAACACCTGGTTGATCAGTTGATCCATTACCAGCTGCTATGTTATGAGCATGTGAAGCTAGTTGTGATTCAGATAAGGTAGCATTAGCTGTTGATCCAGATATATTTCCAGTTGGAGTAACTGTGTTTGCTCCGCCTGAACTTGCAAAAGTTTTATTATTTGATTTGTGTACTGCAACTTTATCCGTTAAATCTGGAACATTAAAAGTAGTAGATCCATCACCTGCTCCATAAGTAGTTCCTATAACTGCAAATAAAGCAGCATAAGTGGTTCTTGAAACTGCTGATCCTTCACATTCTAAAAATCCTGTTGGTGCAGTTGATTGTGACCATGGAGTAATAGTTCCTGTAGGAATACCTTCAATACCTGTAAGGTTTGCTCCATCAAAATCATATCTAGTTGCTTCGTAATTAGCCATGTTCTATTTCTCCTTGTAAGTCCATCCAGTAGTTGCGTCACCAGAATACACTAACGTGAAACCTGCACCTTGTGTATTAATAACTAGATCTGCTGCTGCATTTGCTATATTAGATCCGTTTCTTCCTATAGTCAATGCGTTGGTGTTAAAATCATATCCTTGGTCGATTACAGAAACTTGATCTCCTGTCGCTGGAGAACCTGGAAGAGTTAAAGTAAATGCTCCACCATTGGTATTAGCTAAAATAGCTGCACCAGCTTGAACGGTTTCTGCACCAGTGATTGCTCTCCATACTTGTTGTTCTGAAATTTTTTCTACATTAGTTGCATCAGAATATAAAACATATTTATTTCCTTCTGCTAATTTAATTCCTGTTCCTGAAGAAGTTTTAAATGTAACTTGGTATCCAGCATGATCTACACCATCTATAATATTATAAGTTTTTTCAATTCCATCTGGAACGACAACGTTAACATCTGCTGCTAATGTTCCAGTTAATTTTAATGTTGCATTTTTTCCATTAGATAATGCACCATTAGTGAAAGTTAAAGTTGCTCCAGTAGTATTATTTAATGTAATTGATTCATAACCACCGATAGCTTGTTGAAGAATAACTAAGTTTGTATTGGTAATTGTACCCCATTCACCGGCTTTTTCACCAGTGGCCATTAACTCCAATTTTAAATCTGTTGAATAACTTGATGCCATAAATTTTTATTCCTTATTTAATTATATTAATCATTTATGCGGCCGTGTCAACTTCTGTCCATGGAACGACTGTGCCGGTATCTACTTCATTCCATATTAGGTTATATACTGTTCCTTGAGAAATTGTCAATGAATTTCCAGTTAATTCTACAAATCCATCCGCGTCATAATCAACGCTATTTAATGCCATAGTTAAAGCAAATCCAGATAGATCTACTTCTTTACTAGGTACTAATACTGCTGTTCCTAATGAAGCTGTAATAGCAAAACCAGTTAAATCTACATTAGCGTCTCCCAAAGGGGTCACTGAACTTAAAGCAGCTGTCATAGCTACTCCCACAGGGTTAGCGTCTGGATCTGCGTCTATGAATCCTTCTTGTGCTAATAATGAAAATGCATCTGTAGGATCATTAATATCAACAACAGCTGTTCCATTTATTTCTGCAATAGAGCCAAGGCTAGCGGTTAATTCTATTCCTGTTAAATCAACATTTACATTAGTAAACGCAAAGACTGCTGTTAGACTTGCTGTTAATGGTATTCCTACAGGATTTGCATCAGGGTTAGCGTCTAAATTTCCTTCAGCGATAGATAAAGAACTTCCTACTAGATTTACCTCTGCTGATGCATTTACTTCTACAATAGATCCAAGATTAGCAGTTAGTTCTATTCCTGTTACGTCTACATTTGCCCAAATACCTGTTCCATTCCAAATATATTCTCCCCATAGATATCTTCCCCATCCAGTTAAATTATAAGCAAGGGTTCCTGTTCCTAAACTAGCAGTTAATTGAATTCCAGTTATGTTTGCATCTGGGTCTGCATCTAAATTTCCTTCAGCAATAGATAAAGAATTACCAACAGGAAAAACATCCACAGTTATTATAGGAGAAATATTTCCACTAGAAGAACTTAAAGGAAAACTATTTGGTATTGGATTTACATCAATAGCAGTAGCAACTGAATTTAATGTTCCAGTTAAAGCTATGCCAGTTAAGGAAGCAGTAATATCATTCTGCTCGCCCCATGCACCAGTACTCCAACTAAGTTCGCCCCAAGAATTGGCCATAGGAAATTACTCCTATTAACCAGAGATTCTAATAATCGCTGAACTGTTTGTTGGTGCTGGAAACTGAATTGTAAATGTTCCGGAAGTAGCTGTTTTATCTCCACCAAAATCTAATGCTGCAACAGCTGCGTTAGTAGCAGTTGCTGAAGTATTATAAATCAAAGCACCTCTTGCTGTAAGAGTAACTCCTGTGAATGATAAATTGTTAAAGTCTACTTTTGCTGTACCAGTTGTGATGGAAGTACCAGCGTTTACTAATGTTCCTCCTCCTGCAGAATATTGACCAGACGCACTTACTTCACCAGTTGTTGTATATGAAGTTGTTGCCGAGTTTAAAGTTGCAGTGGAAACATATAGAGCTAGTTTAAATACATCACCACCAGACGATTTAAAATTATGCTCACCTTCTAAAAGTTCTTTTTTAAAAGAGTTAGCGATCGCTTGTGTTATTGCCATGTTTTATCTCCTATTGTTTACCAATTCGAGGAACACCTTCCTGGTATTCATCTCTTCGTCGTCTTCCCATTTGTTCAATTGAGAAGCCTTCTAGTGCTTGTTTATACTTTTGTTCGTATAATTGCAAGAGATCATTTGGTCCCTTTAAATACGCAAAAGCTTCTATAAGGCATGCATACAATAAGCCATTTGGGAATCGTTCACTTAAGTATGTACTACTAGTACTACTTGATAATCCTGTTGGTTTCAAGATATAATTTATCTGAATAGTGTACGTTTGATCAGGAGTAGGAGCTAAAACAATGGTATCTTCGTCCCACATTCCATAGTATTTAGGCTCTCCAGTAGCTCCGGACGAGTTATATTCAGACATGAAGCTAGGATCCCTAACTTCCATATATTCTCTATTAGAACCGTCTATAATCTGGGCTCCTTGAATAACTAATGTACCAGTTGGTACATCAATAAATCTTTGTCCAGAGATTAAAGTTGCTGTTGCATATTTTCTATTACTATCTGTATCTACATCTCGTAAAAGTCTAAATTCAGCATCTGATATAAATCCATTTACAATAGTAGATGTAAATACATTCGAATCTACTTCACAATAATCTCTAATTTTTTGTACTAATTCTGCGTATGTCATTATGGTGTTAAAGTAACTGGTCCTGAACTACAACCAACTCCTCCTCCTTGTATATTTCCACTAGTAGCTGTATCAGAACTTTGGAAATAAAAATAATTTAAAGTATCTCCTACAATACCAGAAGAATTAATTTTTCCAACGGTAATAATAAAACCATTAGAATCATCTATATCACTTACTCCATCAAAAGTAGGAATGGGTTGAAAATAATTTAAATTATTATTGTTAGTTGGATCTGGAACTACAGGAGGTGTAGGCGGACTTCCTACCATACCTCTAAATCGTACAGTAGTACCTGTAGTCAATCCATGATTTTGTGAATTAACATTAATATAAGTGTTTCCCGCATATTTAATAGTTTCAAATGGATTAAAAACTAATAATACAATTACAGGAGGCTCTACTCTATCTGGCCTTGCATCAGGTAATCCTTGTGCATCTGTAGTAGTTGGTTTAGGTTCTAATTGTGGTTGCTTCGGTTCGTATTCTGAAATATGAACTTTGGCTCCATTCCATTCTGTAACCATTTCTGTATAAGGAAAAGCCATTCCAGATCTATCTGAAATAAATTGAGCATATTTTCCTCTAGATAAATTTGCCATTATACACTCGGGTAATAAGTTTTAGGGGTTATAAAAGCACTAGTAGAAGATCCATCTTCTGTTAATGCTCTTTGTAATTCATCTTCATATAATAATTTTAGTTCTTGTGTTCTTTGTGGAGCTCTTTTGATAGATAAATAATAAGCTAAACCTGAACACATACATGGAATAAAACGATAAGGAACATCAGTTGCATTAGTATATGCTCCTGTATCTTGTATTCTTTTTACATAATAAAAATTAATAAAATTTCCAGCTTCAGTAGATCCTGGAGTTAGATATAAAGTAACAGTTACTTTATCTATAAATCGTTGAACAAAATATTGAGTAGGAGTTCCTTGTTGTGTTTTAGCAGATAATCCTTGATAAGCAGATCTATCTATTTTAGTTAAAGGAAAATCAACGCTAGATGAATTTCTATACACCATTTCTAATACATCAGCTACGCCATAAATAGCAGTAGCAGAAGAAGTACCATCTGAAGTAGATCTATACATAGTATATGTAGATTGACCTTGAACAAGTGTAATAGAATTATTTCCTATTTCCCAGAAATTTAATCCTCTATTTCCCCATTCTTGAAATAATATATTTAGAGATCTTCTTGCGGTTTTAATATCATTACCGCTCATATCTACTAGACCTATTCTTTCATAAGCTTCAGTTATAACATCATCAATAAAAAAATTTTTATCAAAAACGTATGTACCGGAAGTAGTGTTAGCCATTTAGCCTCCTACCCTGCTGTTAAACCTGGTCCTGAATATTTGTCAGTTAATAAAGTTACTGATGCAACAGTAAAAGTAGAAACATAAACACCTTTAGGAAATAATATTCCATCTTCAGGAAATGAAAAGTTAATTACATCTCCAGCAGGAACATCAGCTGTAAATAGTGTGCTTCCAGTTGCACTAGTAGTTTTTAATTCAACTAAACCAGAAGTAGCTAAACCAGCAATAATAATTCCTCTTACTCTAACTGGAGGAGCTATTATTACATTTGATGTAGCAGCTGCAATTCTAGTTGCTTGTATATCACCTTTAAATGATCCCATTTTTATTCTCCTTAATTAGAAGCTCCCGAAGGAGCTTCTATAATTTTTAATTACGCACTTGTTGAAATGTCTGCACCGTCTTGTACTCTTTTCCAAGTTGTACCATTAGAAAAAGCATAAGTTGCAGCATTAGAAAAACCATTTGCAACGTAAATAAAAGCACCAGTGTTTCCAACAGCGCTTAAAGTTCTTCCAGCTTCTTGACCAGTTGCAATAATTACAGTTGATGCATTAGAAACTGTAAACGCTACTTTTCCACCTTGTTCAGTGTCATTTGCTTTGCTTACGTTTACGTTTGGACCACCAATAAACCCATTAAGGGCTACTACTGGACCTGTAAAAGTTGTGTTTGCCATAGTTATATCCTCCTAGTTAATTCCACATAGTCTCTAGGCTGTCGACTATACGCGTCTATGCAGAATATTTTTATGTATAGTAACTATTTTATAGACTAATTTTTAATTAAGTGCAAGGTGTCCTTATAAGGAAAATAGATTCCAGCGATATATAGCTTGGTTTATTTAACCAGCTATTGAAAATTCAGGAGCAGCATCCTCTATTTTTGATTGAAGTAGAGCTTCTTTAGCTTCAGCCACTTTAATATGACTGATAACTTTTCTAATCTCTTCATCAATCCTAACCATATTGATGGTATATCTACCATTATTAATATGGTCCTGCTCCCACTCTAACTCAAGCGATCTTTTTGTTTGGTAAAGATCCTTGATGTGATTGTTCTCCATGTACAATCTCCTCGTAGGTTAAATGGCATACTCTAGATGAGGTACCATTAGGAGTAAATGTTATATCTTTTTTTCCTATTTTGTCAAGGATAGCGGACTCAATACTTTTAGGGGTATCAATAGCTTCAATGTTAAAATTGGCTCTGTATCCGTATGCATTGATTTTGACTAAGAAGTTTTTCATCATGGTTCATCCTTTCTATCAAAAAGAAAGGGCTCCGTAAAGGAGCCCTTCCAAATATTAAATGTATAATATCAATTAGATATTACGCACCTGGTGATCCGAAGATTCCTCTTGGGTCAGACCAACCGAAAGAGTATCTCTCTCTCGCTTTGTATCTAACGTTACCAGTGTCAAAGTCACCTTCCATTGAAGTTTTGATAGGCGCTCTAACAAACATTTTCATACCGTTTGGCACGTCTGTTTTGATAAAGAACGCGTCAGTATCAGTTAAGTAGTTGTTTACTACATAACCTTGAGGAATCATCCCCATAGATTTGATCGCGTTGATATCATTGTCAGCAGTTCCAACTCTTTGAGCAGATTTCATCAATCTTTCAGCTGTAAATTGAAGCTCAGAAGGAATAATCATTTTTACTCCTCTAGCAGCAATTTTTAGACCTCTTTCATCAGTTAGAGCAGCAATGTCAATCAAAGCTTGTTCTAATGAAGTCTCGTTCAAGTCAGCAGAAGTTGCTAACTCGTTTGAGAAAGATCCAGCAATAGTTGGGTGGTCAGTCGCTAAAAGCGCTTTTCCATCACCACCAGCATAGCTAGCACTGAAACCGTTGTTTAAAACGTTTGCAGCTTTTACTTGCTTAGTGTTTGCCATAGATCTTGCTAAAGCTTTTGTATATCTAGACGCAAGTCTGTCATACAAGTTATCCTCGATCGCTTCTTCAGTGATCGCGAATGCTAAAGCAATTGTTTCGTGCGTATATCTAGCAGTGAAAGTTTCTTGAGCATTGTCAAAAGTCACTCCAGAACCTTCTGGCTTAACTTCTGCATTTGCGAAACCAGATAACATTACTTCTTCTTCAAAAGCTCTGTCGCTGTTTTCTGTATCAAAAATTTCAGCATGCTGATTTTCGTACCTTTTATATTCCAGACCGAACAATGCGTTCAAACCTGGTTCTAGTTCTTTAACTAGTTGTCCTCTTGATATAGCCATAAGTTATCTCCTTATATACCGTTACCAGAATCAAGATATAGGTGTTCATTGATCACACAAACAACACTTGGATTTACTTTCGAAGTGTCACTGTTTTTTGGATCTTTTGAAATACCTACAACTCTCAACTGAGCTGACGCACCAGAAGTTAAAGTTGCGGACAACTTAACTCTTGATACGAAGTTAGGTGAAACACCCGCAACATAAGAAATGTCTCCTACTAGGAAAACACTTGCTTGAGTCACTGTACCAGCGCTTCTTATTTCGAACCTTTCATAAGGATCGTCACTTACAAACCCGACAATATCAGTAGCTGCATTATTTGCTGCTAGATTATTTGCCCAAGTTGGTTTTTGGTTAGTTGCATCAGTATAAAATATACCGTTTAGTGAACCTATTAGTTGATCACCAGCTGCTGCTACATCTATTGTTCCGTTCACAGTTGGTTTAACTGGATCGTTTTGGTAGATTGCAGAAGTAGTGTTTGCACTAATTGCATATTCACTTAAACCTTGTTTATCATTATTCTGACCAACTTTTCCGATAGGTCTTAGACCATATCCGATGCTACTTTCATTAGCCATTTTTTACTCCTTGTTTAAGTTTTAGGTTTACTTTGTTGATATTACAAAAAAATTATTTTTTGTTTGTACCACCAAAAGTTACACGAGTTTGCCTCTCATTATTGATAGGCATACTTGGGTGTTGTTCCTTCATAAGGTCGTTGTTTACTGCGTCGTCAGAATCCTTACTTCGTTTTGCGTAGTAAGCTTCTCTGGCTTTTGCAACCTCTTCCGGTATCCTTGCCAACACAAGGCCGCCAACTCCGATCACTCCTGCGTATCTGCCTTCAGCAATTTGAGGATAAGCATGATCTGGATATTGGTCTGCTCGTACGAGTTCCCATCCTGATCGTAATTTACCTGACATGTTCTTCGTATCGTCGAATCCGAGAACTTCAGTTCTTATCCATCTATGCCTATAACCGTCTGGCGCAGGTGGTGCATCTAAAGATGATGGTGGAGTCCAAGTTTGAGGTCTCTTTTCAGAAACTCTAGTTTGACTCGCACGTGGGGTCTTAATATTATTATCGTTTTCCATATGCTTTAAACCTCCTTCGTGATTTTTAATTGTTTCGCATACTCTTCTAATGGCACTCCTAATTTTTTAGCAATAGCAACTTGAGAAGGGGTGAGTCTCACAGTTTTGCGACCTGGTTTTACACTTCGCTTTGCTCCAGCTACTATCTGTGTCGGTTTGGTCGATTCCGCCGTTGTAATAGCCTCATTATTAGCAAATTTAGTGGGAAATGCAACTCTAATTCTTTTATCAAGTTCAGAGTAGTATTCATCCGAAGATGGATCATATCCTTCCTCATTTACTAGCGTTTCATGTATGTCAAAAGCAGTGTAAGTCATTGGTTTATCGGTACCAAACCATCGGTTTTTAGCACCCCAAGACTCTGCTTTTTCATCAGGAACTACCGTACTAGGTTGTCTAGGAACGTTCACATTTTGCATCGTAGGAATGGTTTCTTCTTTTTGTGATACCATTTCTTCTTGCGCAGCTTTCATTTCTAACAATCTAGCTTCTTCATATCCAAGACGAGAAATATCTTTTTGGATATCTACTTCGGCATTGATATCTCCTGCTTCTCTAGCTTGAGCCAATCTAGCTTTTGCACCTTGCATTGCAGCTACTAATTTAGCTTCTCTATCTTTTAAGCTAGTGGTTTCTAAAGAAGAATATTTTTTGCTTAGTTTTTCCGCAGTTTCCTTTTGGACTCTAGCATAATTAATTGCTTCTTCTTTTTGACGTTCTGCTTCTCTCCATTTTTTAGTTAGTTTAGCAATTCGTCTTTGCACATCTTTACTATAAGTTTCTAATTCGTCTTTCTGTTCTTCTGTCTTAGCCTCTGGCTTCTCGTCACTCGCTGCTTGCGGCGAGGTACTAGGGTCTTCTTTTACTTCTGGTGTTTCTTTTACTTCTTGTTCCACAGCAACTGTTTCTTGCTGTTGGGCATCATCATTAATTTCGATGTCTGCTCCTGGACCAGAAGTATCTATATCCACCATAGGTGTGTCTTTTTCTTCTTGCATAGTCTCCTCCTATGTTAAATGTAATGCAACACAGCTTCAGGATTTTGTACGGTTCCTAAAACTTCGTCGTCGTTGAGAATTCGGATTTCTCCGCCTTCTATTGGTAAACGTGATCCTGCATATCTTGCAAAGATCACCCAATCTCCTTTTTTACACCAAGGACCTGTTTCAAATTTTTTTCTGTCCTGGTATGCTAATGGACCCATTTTTAAAACGTAACCACAATTGGTTGCGATTCGTAATCGGTCTAATGATTCTTGTGCGATAATTAATCCACCTTTAGTTTTTTCTTTAGGTGTAAAAGGTAAAACTAATATTCTCCATCCAGATGGTTCTGGTAGTTCATCTACCACGCCTTTAATATTTTCTGGATTAAGTGGTTCTGAAGCTTTTAGTTTTTCTTCTTTAGCTTCTTGTTCATATTTTTCCTGAAGTCCTAATTTAATCTTCGGTACTTCCTGGTTCGAATTTGACGACATTGTCGCCGCTTTCTGGTCTTCCATTTTTTTGCTCCTTCGGGTTTAGCAGGTTAGAGATTTCCTGATCTATATATTGGTAGGCATGCGCCTGACCCAACAAATACTTATATTTTTCCATGTTGTCAACACCACCAGAGATCATATTGTCTCCAATGTTTTGATAAGACTCTTTTAAAGTTTTTCTAAGTTTGCTTAAAAATTCAACTGCATCCATTAACAATTCCATTTTCTAAGACTTTTATTAATCCTAGAATTTGGGTCATTAGCAGTTTTTGCTGATGTAAGTCTCTTCTTCATTCCGCTCTTGCGG
>Ga0222714_10002545_pt1 | contig 19177 bp, 19 predicted proteins | sample C33_3DmetaG_FD_165048 | JGI IMG/M metagenome (GOLD analysis project Ga0222714, IMG submission 165048) | Estuarine water microbial communities from San Francisco Bay, California, United States - C33_3D | ecosystem: Environmental > Aquatic > Marine > Unclassified | place: USA: California...
AAATTAAACTAAACAACAAGGATGAACATAAATCACTTTATAGTTTTTACTTGAATTTAGATGAACTTATTTACCTTGATACGTGTAATTTTAGGAGAGTATAAGATGATTAGCTCTTTCTGTTTGCCCTCTAAGCGGACTAGACCCAGACAAAATGTATCTTTAGGAATTTGCTTATTGATTTTTATATTTGCTCTTTCTAGTTGTGGGAGTATTGAGCCGGAAATTACGCAATCATTAAAAAGTAGAGCATTAGAAGGAGATGTTCAGGCGCAATTTGAAATTGGTTTGAAATACTACCAAGCAAGATATGATTTTTGGCGAGGTAAAGCATCATATTGGGAAGATGCAGCATTATGGTTTGAAATGGCTGCTAATCAGGATGACCCTAGAGCACAATATTACCTCTCACTATATTACTTCAACGTGCACCAAGACTATAACAAATCTTTTGAATTGACGAGATTATCTGCAGAGCAAGGCGTGGCTGAGGCTCAGTATTCTTTAGGAATGAATTATGCTCAGGCATGGGGTACACAACAAGACCTAGTACTTGCTTATAAATGGATTGCTCTGGGCAATGACGGTGGAGTTAAAGGTGGCAGCCTTGCTGATGTGGAATGGCTTGTATGGAAGGCCAACATGAATGCAGATCAAGTCTCAGAAGGAAAAAGACTAGCCGCTGAGCATAAGGCTATATATGGAGAATCGTTCCAAATTAAATTATTGCCTTAAATACATTTTTAAAAAAACTCTTTATTTTGCTTATTCAGTCCGCTTTCTATGGGGAACTGTTGTTAAATAGTACATAGAAATCTAAATCAGACAAATGCCTGCTTCGAGTTGCTTGGGGTATATTCAGTTTCGTCTTTTTCCGCCAAAAGTGGGTATTAGCATAGTTTAATATTAGGTATTCGATAGCAATTTTTTGTAGGCTTCAACTTTTTAATATGTATTCTGAATCATTTTCTACTGTCTGAATACCAAGATGATCAATAAAATTGAAACAACGCATGCTATTGCTGTTCTAATCTGATTTGATTGATTCCAGCGTGACTCAAACCCAATACGAGCTTTATTAAGCTCATCTGTTCCAGCAGTATTAACTTCAATTTTTTGTAATTTAATGATCAAAGATCTATCAATCTTTCCATAACTATTTAATTACTATTATGGCATTGACGCTTTTGAGAACTCATACATCTGGTATCGGCCAAAAGCGGGCTTTAAGACAATATTAATACTTAGCTGATTTTGCTGAGATTTAGTTCTTGGCATCATCGCCCGTATAAAAATCAGGTTCATGCTCTTTAACTACAATTGAATCAGTTGACCAGGCATGGCAGGTATTTAATACAAAAGGTCTTTTTGAGTTTGATTCATCAGTTAAAGCGATTCTATTTTTATTCGCATTGGCTTTAAAAGGGCCCATGGTTTGGATAGCGACTGTCGCCATAGGAAATAGCAACTCAGTGATATGCGTGCAGCCAGCAACTCCCCCAACTTTTTGTCTTATTTTTTGACGCCAGCCTGCTCCCATCACAATGCCGATTAAGGATTTATAATTTGGCGTAATGTTTGGGCAAATTTCAAAGGGGCTGTTTTCAGTCGAGGCTTCAATGTCTTTAATTAAAAAATTCTCATCGATGGTCACTCTTATTAGCATTTCATGAATGGGCTCTCCGGATAAAATTTTATTGCGCCAGGAATTGTCAATAGAATAAGTTTTAATATCGATCAGGTGCCCTTCAATATCCCATAATCCATCGTCTCTTTTAAAACCTTGATAGCTAATTGAGCGAGTATGGAGGTGCTCTCTTGATTTTGGTTTAGAAAGGGGCATAGTAGTTTTCCTGAATTCTAAAGGGGCTAATTTTTTGTTTCGATGATGAGTGTTTGTTATTTAAATTGCTGTTGCGTTAAAGAATCTCTGAAGCGCCTCCAGGTTGGCAATTACACCTGGCATGGTTGGGTTAACTTGTAGTGCTCTGCGCAAGGCATTGCGGGCATCATAATATTGTTCCAGTTCGACATACACCTGGCCCAAACCACTAAGTGCACCGAAATGCCTGGGCTCCAATTCCAAAGTTCTCATAATGTCGGCTTCTGATTTCCGATAGTTTCCCATCAGGAAATGTGTGGTGGCTCGCATATTCCAGGCTTCAGCAAAATCCGGGGCACGCTCAATAATTTCAGTAAATGATTGCAGAGCCAGGCTATATTGATCGCCACCCAGTTCATCCATGGCAAAGAACATCATGTCGGCTATTTCCGGGTCTGGATGTTCTCCCCAGATATCCCAAATACGGATTTCGATCGTGCCTGCTTGCATGGCATTTTCAGCGGCCTGTAATTCTTCAAACAGCCCAGGAAGTCTGGGGTCATTTTGATCTGCTAATGCCCATGGTGTTGAAAATAAGAGAAGTATTGTCAGGATGTTTTTCATAAACTTTTCCAGCTGATGAGCTTGGCCTTAACTATACCAATACCCGTGCTTGTTTTACAAAGAACAGAATGACAACGAAGTAAAAGAAAAATAAATTAACTCAGGTTTTAACTATCAGGATACAAAATTGAGTTAATAAATTAGCTGACATTAAAGTGCCAGCTCAGGGACTTATCAAAAATAATCAGGCAAATGGATGCTTCAGTATGATGGTTTCTTCCCGATCAGGGCCGGTTGAAATAATATCTACCGGTGCTTCAATTTTTTCTTCGATATAGCGAATGTAAGCAAGCGCATTCTCGGGCAGGTCATCCAAAGACTTTATGCCAAATGTTGATTCGGACCAGCCAGGTAATTCTTCATACACAGGCACCAAATGATCGTATTGATCAAAGCTGGTTAGGCAGGCCATTGATGAGCCATTAACACCCTTGTAGCCGGTACACACTTTTACTGTTTCCAATCCATCCAGCACATCCAGCTTTGTGAGACAAATACCGGAGACAGAATTGATTCTTATAGCCATTTTCAATGCTGCCGCATCAAACCAGCCACAGCGTCGGTTGCGGCCTGTAGTCGCACCTCGTTCCTGGCCTTTTGTAAACAATTGTTCGCCAACTTCATCAAATAATTCAGTTGGGAAAGGGCCGGCACCAACACGAGTGGTATAAGCCTTGGTGATGCCAAGAACATAATCTAGATAGAGCGGGCCATAACCACTGCCAGTTGCGGTAGCACCTGCAGTTGTATTGGAAGATGTTACAAAAGGATAAGTGCCATGATCGATATCCAGCAAGGAGCCTTGAGCACCCTCAAACAAAATGTTTTCCCCGGCTTTGCGAGCATTGTGAAGCACATCTATGGTGTCAGTCACCATCGGTCTGATGCGTTCAGCGATAAGCAGGCTATCGTCCAGGGTTTGTTGATAAGAGATAGGTTCGACGCCGTAATAGGATTGCAGTGTGAAATTATGGTATTCCAATACTTCTTCAAGTCTGAGAGCAAAATGTTCGGCATTCAATAACTCGCCCAAACGGATACCACGACGTGCTACTTTGTCTTCATAAGCTGGCCCAATGCCTCGCCCGGTTGTGCCAATTGCCGCACTGCCTTTTTTAAGTTCTCGCGCCTTATCCAGCGCAATATGGTAGGGCAATATGAGAGGACAGGCAGAACTGATATTGAGTTTGTCGCTAACTGTAACGCCTCTTTTTTCTAATTCATCTATTTCGTGAAGTAAGGCCTCCGGTGATAACACAACCCCGTTACCAATTATGCAACGAACCTTATCCCTTAGAATACCTGAGGGTAGCAAGTGCAAGACGGTTTTTTCACCATTAATAACAAGGGTATGACCAGCGTTATGGCCACCCTGAAACCGAACAACTGTAGAGGCTTTTTCCGTTAGTAAATCGACGATTTTACCTTTGCCTTCATCACCCCATTGCGTCCCGAGAATGACTACACTTTTACCCATGACTATGCCTTTCTGTTAAAACTGAAATTAATATTAAAATCTAATGTTTAGTTACTGCTTACAGGGGATTGAGCACCCACTTGTTATCTTTCTTAACGATTTCCTGAGTGCAACCCAAGTCTTTAGCTGAAGCGCTGTCTTCAGATAAGATCGTTAATACCTGCTTACCTTCAGCACGCAAAGCATATATGAGCGCTTGCAGCTCACGATCATCATTTGCCGGGGCTAATACTTTTTCTGCTACTGTAAATTTACGATTACTCAGAGCCAGTAAATTTTTCAAGTCACTGTCGAAACCGGTGGCAGCTCTTGCCCGTCCAAAATGCTGGCCAATGTCATCATAGCGACCACCCTTGGCAATGGATGAGCCAAAACCAATAGTATACGCAGCAAAAACAACGCCTGTATGATATTCATAACCACGTAATTCACTGAGGTCAAAGTATAGTGATTGTTCGGGGTAACGGGATTTTAACGATTCACAGAGTGAACGCAGTTGAGTAATATCATCCAGAACAGTTCCCGGCGCCTTGCTTAATACTTGCTCTGCAGTATCCAGTACAGATTCATCGCCACAGAGTTTGGGAAGTGTTTTTAGCATTTCCAGTAAAGCACCATTGGTTTTTTGTTTGTGCAGTAAGTTATCAATATCTTTTTCAGATTTGCTTTGTATGGCTGAAAACAGTTTTCGTTCCTGTTCCGCATCAAGTTCGGCATGGGCAATTAAAGAGCGATATATGCCGACATGCCCCAGCGCGAGTTGCACTTCGCCAATTTCAGCGAGTTTCAGCGTCTCCAGCATTAAGCTGATGATTTCGAAATCACTATCGATACCTGTATGTCCATATAATTCTGCACCAATACGATAAGGGCTGCGCGAACCTAGCATGGTGGAAGGTTTGGTTCTCAGTACACTGTCGGCATAGCAAAGTCGATTAGGTGTATTTTTTTGCATGACATGCGCATCAATACGCGCAACTTGAGAGGTGATGTCGGCACGAACACCCATAGTTCTGCCACTTAACTGATCAACGACTTTGAAAGTTTCGAGCTGTAAATCTTCACCGGGAACGATGCTTAGTGAATCCAAAAACTCTATTAAAGGAGTGATAACAAGTTCGTAACCCCAGCTACGGTACAAATCCAGAATATCGCGACGCAATGATTCCAGATTATTGGCCTCTGGTGGCAGGATTTCATCCACGCCATCCGGCAATAACCAGCGATTGGCTTTTGTCATTCTTGCTATTTACTCTACCGTGCTTTGGTTAAGATATTTGAAAAAATCACTATCAGGGCTTAATAAAAGAACATCACCGCTATCACTAAAGGTAGTTCGGTAAGCGTTCAAGCTACGCGTGAAATTATAAAACTCGGGGTCTGCACTAAAAGCCGCTGCATAGATCGCCGCAGATTGAGCATCACCATCACCGCGAATAATTTCAGCATCTCTATAAGCTTCTGCCTCAATGACTGTTGCGGTACGGTCTGCTTCAGCACGAATAATTTCCGAAAGTTCTCTACCGGTAGAGCGAGCCTGCGCTGCTTCCTGCTGGCGTTCGGTATTCATGCGGTTGTAGACAGATTCCTGTACATCGATAGGCAGGTCAATCTGTTTTACGCGGATATCAACAATCTGAATACCCAGATCATTTAACACAATGGCATTGAGATTACGGGTCAAATCAGTCATCAATAGGTCACGTTCTCCAGAGACCACTTCATATACGGTGCGGCTGGCAAACTGGTTGCGCAAACCTGTGTTAATTCGTTGTGCCAGCAGATTGTTGGCAATATTGGCATCGCCCGAAGTGCGCGTATAGTAGGAAGCCACATCGGCAATACGCCATTTGGCATAAGAGTCTACTTCCAGGAATTCGCGGTCAGCAGTAAGAAAACTTTGGGTTGGCGCATCCAGAGTTTGAATTCTGCCATCAAATATCTGAACAGTATGCACGCCGGGCACTTTCATGTGCAGACCGGGAGCTACATCGGCATTGGTTACTTCACCAAAAGTCAGCAAGACTGCACGGTCAATTTCTCGAACAACATATAGGAAGTTGTATGCGGCTATGATGACAACAGCAATTAGGGCGAGGGTTATGGCACTGGAATTTTTCATTATCGTCCCGTCCTCGTTGGTGATTGTCTGTTTAAATCCTGAATGACCTGATTTGAGAGATTTCGTATATCCTGAGTGCTCATAGCCTCCATGCTGACACTGCCACTGCGTTGTAGGATCTGGTCTAAAGGCAGAAACATCATGTTATTACCTCCTTCAACATCAAAAAGTACTTTTGAGCTGTTGCTCAGAACTTCCTGCATGGTTTCAAGGTAAAGGCGTTCGCGGGTTACTTCTGGTGAACGTTGGTATTCGGATAGTAATTGAGTAAAACGCTGAGCTTCACCCTCGGCGCGAGCGACCACCTGGTCACGATAAGCTTCGGCTTCTTCCCGAACTCGACGAGCCAGACCTCTAGCTTCAGGGATAACCTGATTCGCGTAAGCGTTAGCCTGATTCTGGAAAGCTACCTGGTCAACGCCCGCTTTAATAACATCATCATAAGCGGCACGAACCGGAGCGGGTTGCTGAACCTCAGCAATATTCACTTCACTGACGATAATGCCGGTTTGATACAAATCCATATAATCCTGCAAGCGCATTAACACAGACAAGGCAATTTGTTCACGTGCAGAAGTAGTCGCTGTTTCCATTTCAGAGCTGCCGATTTCATGGCGAATGGCTGATTCGGCAGCGAGCTGAAGACTGGTAACAGGATCCCGGTCATTTAGATAATATGCTCTGGCATCGGTAACCTGATATTGCACGGTCATAGCGACATCGACGATATTGTCATCTTCAGTCAACATGGAGTTGGAAAAAGATTCGTCATAAACACGCGTAACATTAATTTTAGTGACTTCGTCAATTAATCGAGGATTCCAGTGCAGACCAGGCATGACGACTCCCTCCATGGCTCTGCCAAAGCGAAGAACGACACCGCGTTCCTGCTCATCAACGGTATAGAAGCCGGAGCCGGCCCAGATGATTGCCAGAATGGTGATAACGCCCAAGACCAGACCGCCGGAGATTGAGTTACCCCCATTAAAACCTTGATTTCCGGAGCCGCTTCCCTTGCCGCCGAAAATGACCGATAGCTTCTTCATGATGGAAGAAATCAGCTCTTCCAAATCGGGAGGACCCTGATCATTACCGCCCCCACCAGGACGCCTGCTACCCCAAGGGTCGTCTTGTTTATCTTTCCCGTCGTTATTGTCGGGTTCATTCCAGGCCATTGGATTCTCCAATTTTTTGTGGTTATTAACCATTAAGATGCGGAATTCTATCGAATTTTCAAGGTGTTTTATACAATTTCTGCTTTCATTTACAGCAAAACAGATGCTTTTCCCACTATGACACAATATGCATGCCTTTACTGTTTATTCTTTTAAAAAGCTCACTGCCTTTTTTGAATCTAGCTTAGATAAATAGAACTATTGCAAGCCGGACTAGGGTAAATAGAGTTGGGCATCAAGTCCTTCTTCTTTGAGTAAGCGGATAAAGTCCTGTTTTTGTAAACGTAAGGAAAGATGGGATTTGCCTTCTTCATCCAAACTCTCGTTTTTAACCGCCCCTTGTCGATAAAGTTTGGCTCGCAATCGTCCATGTTGAGGGTCGAGTTTTAATTCAGGCTCAATAAAATCCTCGCCTAGTAATTCACTGATGGCTTGCAACAAGTTATCCATGCCAGCTCCGGTGAGAGCCGAAACCCATACACGCCAGGGCAAGCCATTATCGTCTCGTTCTAGTCCAGGCAGTTCAGCATCCAATAAATCAGCTTTGTTGTAGACCATGAGCGTGGGGATTTTTTCCGCGCCAATTTCTTTTAAAACATTGTCGACTTCTTCTTGCAAAATAAAGCGTTGTTCACTGTGGCAGTCGATAACGTGCAGGAGCAGGCTCGCTTCTGTGGTTTCTTCCAGTGTGGCTCGAAAGGCTTCGACGAGTTGATGCGGCAAGTCGCGTATGAACCCCACAGTATCAGCAAGAATGGCCGTGCCAAAATCGGGTAGCTGGACTTTTCTCAAGGTTGAGTCCAGGGTTGCAAACAACTGATCGGCTGCATAAATGTCAGCTTTGGTCAGGGCATTAAACAATGAAGACTTGCCAGCATTGGTATAGCCCACCAGAGAAACAGTAGGCACTTCGGCCTTCTTGCGTGCTTTACGACCTTGTTGTCGTTGGGTGCGGACTTTTTCCAGACTTTTGTTAATAGACTTAATGCGAACCCCAATCAGGCGTTGGTCAATTTCTAGCTGGGTTTCACCCGCACCACGCAAGCCGATGCCGCCTTTTTGTCGGTCAAGATGGGTCCAGCCTTTGATAAGTCGGGTCATTGAATGCTTAAGCTGAGCCAATTCAACCTGCAGCTTACCTTCATAGGATCGTGCGCGCTGGGCAAAGATATCCAGAATCAGGTCAGTACGATCGAGCACCCTGCACTGCAGTTCTTCTTCAAGATTGCGCTCCTGGCTGGAAGTAAGGCTGTGATTAAACAAAACCACTTCTGCCTCATGTAATTTAACAGCTTGCAGAATTTCTTCCAGTTTGCCTGTACCAACAAAATATCGAGGAGAGATGTGTTGACGTGAGCCTGAGATTAACGCGACAGGACAGGCGCCAGCAGATATTGCAAGTTCTTCGAATTCACGCGCATCGCCTTCTGCTTCAGAACGAATATCCAGATGAACCAGTATGGCCAGCTCACCATTATCCGGACGTTCAAAAAACACTAAATAGTGTTGCCGGGATCGAAAGAATCGTGCTCAGCTCCATCTTGTAATGGAATACGAATAGCGCGATTTGGCACCACTGTTGAAATTGCGTGTTTATAAACCATTTGACTGACAGTGTTTTTCAATACGATAACAAATTGATCAAATGATTCTATCTGTCCCTGTAGTTTGATTCCGCTAACTAAGTAAATTGCCACTGGCACTTTTTGCTTGCGCATGGTATTCAAGAAGGGATCTTGTAAAGATTGCCCTTTAGACATTGTTTATTCCTCAAAAAATAGTGTGGATGTATAAATTCAGATCATTAAGAACAATCTGAGAGCCATTATAGTGCGATGTTGATCAAGTGTTCCACTTAGATAAGGGCTCAGACCATCAATTTCAAGCAATGTTCGTTAATTTTTGGCATTTCACTGTCAATTATTTGTAAATCCGGCCAGGACCTAAGCCAGGTGAGTTGCCTTTTAGCAAGTTGGCGTGTTGCGGCTAATACCTTTTCCTGCATTGTTTGCTGATCATAGGCCCCTTCAAGAAAGGTCCATATTTGCCTGTAACCCACAGAACGAATAGCTGGTAAGGATGGATTAAGGTCGCCGCGAACATGAAGTTTTCTTACTTCATCGACAAAGCCTTGTTCGAGCATTTGATGAAAACGCTGGGCTATCTTTTCGTGCAGAGTTGATCGCTGGGGGGGAATAAGCGCAATGAATTTGAGATCAAAGGGTAAGTCTGCCTGCTGCTTGCCTTCTTTATGTATCTTAGTCATGGGTTTCCCACTAAGCTCGTAGATTTCTAGTGCACGCTGCAAGCGCTGGGTGTCATTAGGATGAATTCTGGCAGCGGCATCAGGGTCAACTACGGCTAATCGGTCATGCACAGCCTGCCAGCCAGATCTGTTTGCCAGCTCCAGAATTTTATTGCGAACCTCTTCGTTGGCAGATGGCATTGTCACCAGACCATCACGTAATGCCTTAAAGTAAAGCATGGTGCCACCAACTAATAATGGAATTTTGCCCTGAGTTTGAATATCTACAATTTCTTTCAAAGCATCACTCCGAAAATCTGCTGCTGAATACGTATCCAGTGGGTCACGGATGTTAATTAGGCGATGAGGGGCTTTCGCTAGAATATCAGCAGAAGGTTTGCCGGAGCCGATATCCATACCACGGTAAACTTGTGCTGAATCAACACTAATAATTTCAAAGGGCGCATGCTGAACCAGATCAACGGCTATACCGGTTTTACCTGAGGCAGTCGGCCCCATTAAGCAAAATACTGAAGGACGATTATTTTTCAATGGCGACTATGATTTTAATTTCAAAGTTAAATCTAGGCTAACTATAACAAGAAATAAGATACAATTATTTCCTATCGAAGCTTCTCTGACCTAAAAGTTTAAAAGCCATGCCCTCAGATTTCCCCATATGTGTAATCGACTCCGGTGCTGGGGGGCTTTCTGTGTTGAAAAAAATTCGTCAATTGCTGCCTAATGAAGAGCTGATCTATATGGCAGATTCTTATTTTTCGCCTTATGGCTCGAAAAGCAAAAGAGTCATCAAAAACAGATGTTTTGAGAATATGGGCTTTGTCGAGTTACAGCATGCCAAGGCTTTGGTGTTGGCTTGCAACACTGCAACAGCAGCCGCTGTAAAGGAGCTCAGGGAAGCCTTTGATATTCCCATTATCGGCATGGAGCCGGCAATAAAGCCCGCAGCAGATTTAACCCGAACGGGAGTCATAGGGGTGTTGGCAACTGAAGGAACCGTGGATAGCGATAAATATTTGGATCTGGAAAGTCTCTATCGTGACAGGGTAAAAATTATTACCAAGGCTTGTCCGGGGCTGGTCGATGAAATAGAACAAATAGATTTGGATAGAGGGGAGATCATTAAATTGGTCACGGAATACACCGAAGCCTTTCTGGATAAGGGAGGCGATACCTTAGTGCTTGGTTGCACACATTATGCATTAATAACCGATATTATCGCTGAAATTGTAGGCAAGGAAGTTGTTGTCGTTGATACCGGAATGGCGGTTGCTAAAGAATTGAAGCGACGGCTTTACGCTTTAGAGTTGAATTCAGATTCTAAACGGGAAGGTCGCGTGAGTTTTTTTACTAGTGGCAATGTTGAAGACCAGAAAATTATCCTATCCAGATATTGGGGCGAAGAAATTGAGGTTTTGCATTATTTAAATTTCTTGCTGACCGTTTGATCCTGTTTTCTCTCGTTTTATTACTGGCCACGTAAAAATAATTTATCGAGTTCAGATAAATTTTGTTGAACCCAGGTCGGTCGACCGTGATTACATTGGCCACTTCGCTCCGTATGTTCCATATCACGTAAAAGGGCGTTCATTTCAGGAATGGTTAACAACCTATTGGCGCGTACTGATCCGTGGCAAGCCATCGTGGAGAGAATTTCATCACGATGAGCTTCTAGCCTGTCACTGGTTCCATGGTCGGAAATGTCAGAAAGCACATCACGTAGAAGTTGTTCGACATTTGCATTCGCAAGAATAGTAGGAACTTGCCGTAAGCTAATTGATTCTGGTCCAAGTCGCTCGATTTCCATGCCAAGACTTTGTAAATAACTATTATGTTCTTCGGCCAGATCTGCTTCTTTTTCACTAACTGCAATTGATATGGGTACCAGCAACGGCTGGACCTTGATGCCATCGTTACTGCTTGCGGTTTTCATATGTTCATAGGTAATTCTTTCATGCGCTGCATGCATATCTACTATCACTAGGCCTAGGGCATTTTGAGCCAATATATAAATGCCATGTAATTGAGCTATGGCAAAACCAAGAGGAGGAATATCACCGTCGCTCTCTGGTAAAGGTGCTGAAGCAGAAATGTTTCTAAATGCATCATAGTTTGCCAGCTGGTTTTCAACTTGATTAACGAAAGTTCTGCCGCGGTCGCCGCTTTCATAACTTGAATTATAATTTGAGAAATTGATAGTGGATTGAGTGCTATTGGTTTGTGTTGAATGTGATGAATAGTTATCAGTATTGGCCTCATACAAATGATCTTCAGGGCGTACTGAAGCGAGCGCTTTGTGCAACACAGAAAATAAGAAGTTATGAACGGATCGACTTTCACGAAAACGAACTTCATGTTTAGTTGGATGCACGTTGACATCAACTTCAGCGGGATCAAGCTCAAGGAATAAAACAAAGACAGGGTGACGGCCATGGAATAGCACATCACGATATGCTTGTTTTATCGCGTGAGAGACGACTTTATCTTTAATAGTACGGCCATTCACATAGAAGTATTGCATGTCAGCCTGTGAGCGAGAAAAAGTCGGTAAGGAAACCCAGCCCCAGAGTCTCATGCCATTTTGCTCTATATCAATACTGATAGAATTTTCTATAAATGCAGGGCCGCAGATTTGTGACACCCGACGCTGTTGTTCTTGAGGGCTGTGGGCTTTTTCAAATTTGTGAATTTGTCGCTGGTTATGTTGTAGACTTAAAGTGGTATTAAAATGGCTTAAAGCGAGTTGTTTGACAATATCGTCAATGCGTTTGTATTCGGTTTGTTCTGTCCGCAAAAATTTTCGTCGTGCGGGTGTGTTGAAAAATAAATCGCGTACTTCAACATTGGTGCCAACGGGATGGGCAGCCGGTGTAAGTTTGCTATCCATATCAATGCCTTCAGTTTCGACTTTCCAGGCTTCTGAAGCTTCAGGTGTGCGGGATATTAATGACAGGCGTGAAACCGATGCGATACTGGCTAATGCCTCGCCACGAAAACCCAGGCTGGCGACATGTTCAAGGTCTTCCAGCTCTGAAATCTTGCTGGTTGCATGACGACTTAAAGCCAGGGGCAAGTCTTCTTTATCAATGCCCTGGCCATTATCGCGAATTCGGATAAGTTTAATACCGCCTTGTTCGATTTCGATATCAATGCGATCAGATCCCGCGTCGAGACTATTTTCCAGCAGTTCTTTAATCACTGACGCAGGCCGTTCGACGACCTCGCCAGCAGCGATTTGGTTAGTCAGTCTTTGACTAAGAAGTTGTATTCTTGCCATAGGGCGATAGGATTCTTTAGTTCCCTGTCTTTAAACTGAGTTTGAATCGCTTTTGTAGGGATTGCAAGGTGGGCAGTGAAGGTCGCATATTTTAGCCTTACGACGAACGATATAAGGTAGCAAGGATACAAAAGCGGCCAAACTCCAAGGGGCTATCTTTTGCAGTTTCTCTGCTTTGCTAGCTCTACTGCTAATCGTGTCGCCATGAGCTTCAATATCTACCACTTGGAAAACCTGTAGAAGTGGTGTTGGCCTCGAAATAGAGAGATCTAGAGGTTGCCGGCAGGTATTCTCAAAATTTGACCAACCCGAATGGTGTCACTGCTTAGCTGGTTTGTCTCCCGAACTCTCTGTAAAGGGACAGAATAATCTTCGGCAATCTGCGAAAGCGATTCACCAGATCTTACGACATGCTCTTTGAAAGAAACGGCAGCAATAACCGGGGTTAAGGCATTTGGAATGATTAATTCCTGACCTAGCTGAATAACTGAGCCGCTAATATTATTTGCGGCTTTAAGGGATGCTAAAGAAACGTTGAAGCGTTCAGCAATTTCAGAAAGATTATCCCCGCGACTTACAATATAGGAACTTGGGCCGCCCCCATTATTCTTGTGCCACGCGATCAATGTGCCTCTTGGAGGTGATTCATAAAAGTAGGACGTAATGCCACTGACAACTGCAGATGCGAACTGCTTTTGGAAAGAGGAAGAATTCAGATTTCGTGCATCTGTAGGATTGGTAATGTAGCCGGCTTCAATTAACAGGGAAGGGATATCTGCCTGTTTTAATACAACAAAAGCGGCCTGTTCAACATTGGTTCGACGCATGTGGGTAATGTTAGCGAGAGATGAAATGATTTTATCGCCAGCTTCCAGGCTAGACGCAATACTCGCGGTCATTGATAAATCTAGCAGCACAGACGCCAGGACTTCATCTTTATCAGCCAGACTGACTGAACCTACACCTCCAATTAAATCCGCGCCATTTTCTTTTTCCGCCAAACGGCGCGCTTGCTCACTGGTGGCTCCTCTTTGCGAAAGTGCATATACCGTTGCGCCACGTGCACTGGAACTGGTAAAGGCATCTGCATGGATGGCTATAAAAAAATCGGCATTGTTTTGATGGGCAATATTTGTCCTGCCGCGCAGGTCGACATAGTAATCTCCGTCGCGCACCATCACGGGTCTGTAGCCAGACATTTGTTTTAAAATGCTTTCGATCTCGCGGGCTATCGCCAGGACAACTCTTTTTTCCTGAATGCGATCAACGCCAATTGCGCCAGGGTCATCTCCACCATGCCCCGCTGAAATGGCGACGACAATATCTCGTTTGCCATCGGCGATATCATCGGCAGAAGCAGTGATAACCGGTTCTTTGCGGCTGGCAGGGTTGGTGTCATAGAGATCGATAACCAGGCGATTGCCATATTGTTCATTTTTTTCCAGTAAAAATGATCGAGCCTGTATCGTGGCATTCAAATCCAGCACCACACGGGTGTCGTTATCGTTTCGGACAGCCGAGCGGATATTGGTGATCGGCGTGCCATTCAGATTTAAATCGGAAAAGTTTGCAAATACAGTGGCGTCACTCAGGTCTATTACTAGGCGATTCGGGTTTTCCAGACTAAAAACCTGATGCTCTACCTGTGAACTTAGATCAAATACCAGGCGTGTATAATCCGGGGCTCGATAGGAGCGAACATTTTCTACAATGGCAGCCTGAGCCATAACGCTAAGTAGAGTACTTAGCAGTGAGGCCAGGCAACAATAGAGTAGCGTTGTAAAAATCCGCAAGGTTTTGCTCATGGTTTTCGCACTAAAGCTTTAAAGTAAGAAGCAATAAATATATAGATTACATATATTTAGAGCGATAATCTAGTATTATTCTAGTTTTAGGGTTGAAAAGCTATAGATAGGCACTGATCAATTATGGCCCCTTTTTCAGAAAAGCTCTTCCAGCTTATTTGGCGGCCATCTTTTACAACGCCAATGCTAATTGCAAGATCTGGCTCAGGGAGGTAACCGGCAGCCTTTTCAGGCCATTCAATCAAGCATGTGGTCGAGCCATCCAGATAATCACGAAAGCCTAGGAACTCAAGCTCTTCCGGGTCAGACAGGCGGTACAGGTCAAAATGCATAACACGTCTCCCGGTGATTTCGTAAGGCTCAACCAGTGTGTATGTGGGGCTTTTAACGGCTCCCTTATGTCCGATGGCATGCATAAACCCCCTGGTTAAGGTGGTCTTGCCAGCACCCAGATTGCCACTTAAGGTTACAAGGGCTCCATTCTCTATAAAATCTGCTAATGTGGCACCAAATGCTTCCATTGAGGCCTCATCTCCCAAAAAAACAAGGCATGCTGCTTCATTAGACATTGTTGGCCAGCTTATGAATATAAGGCAGTAAGTCGGTTGCCAGTAGGCCTCTTTCACCAGATGCCGCAGCAGCCAGATCCGCACTTAGGCTATGAATGCATACACCTAAACGGGCGCTATCGATCAAAGAGAAATGTTGAGCGAGAAGACCACCCAATACCCCGCTTAAAATGTCTCCCATACCGCCACTACCCATACCAGGGTTTCCATGTGTGCAGGATTCAAGCAGTACTCTGCCATTTGATTCTGTGGCGATGAGCGTTTCGGCACCTTTAAGTAGGCAAACACCACCATATTTTTGATGTAAGTGCAGGCAAGCTTCAGTGCGATCAGCTTTTACTTCTTCACACTTGCAGCCCAGCAATCTGGAAGCTTCACCAGGATGGGGTGTTAGAATGAATTGCTTGGAAGGAGGAGCGTCAATTTTGTTTTGACTGAGTAAATTCAATGCGTCTGCATCAATAATGATTGGGATCTCTTTATCAGAAATAAATTCAAAAGTGGCTTTTGCGCAATTTATTGACCACTGAGATTGTCCCAGGCCGGGGCCTATAACAATGCTTGTCGCTTTATCTAAAAGAGGGAGAAGAGTTTCTGCATCCTCTACAGCTTTGACCATCAACTCAGGACGGCGACAAATGTAAGCGGCGACATGTTCAGAACGAGTTGCAACAGATACGAGTCCAGCACCAGCTCTTGCAGCGGCTTCTGCAGCCATCAAGGGTGCTCCACCAAAACCATGATCACCGCCGATAACCAGCACATGCCCATTACTGCCTTTATGTGAGTGCTTACTTCGCTTAAAAAGAAGATGTTTTAATGAATGGTATTTGAGCTGTCTGAGTGAACTCACAAAAGTTTTCCGTTTTCACAACTAATCCCGGAAGTGTAACGCTACACTACCGGGATGTTAAAACTTAAATGTATTATTTTTGATTAAAAGCTGATTTAACTTTTGCAGATTTTAAGTTAGCTGGTTTGATGACGTTTACCCAGAGTGATGTGCCTGGGGCCAGACGTTTGAACCTGACCGCTAACACCGTTTGGAATTTGCTGGATTTCGCCGCCTGAAGCTAAAAATTTTGCTGTTTGTTCTTCTAAACTTACTGCATCTGTGTCTATAGTTGATGTGTCAACTTTTTTTATTGTGGTTTTCTTTCTTGTATTAGCCATTATTAACCCTTGTCTTTAATGAGTAAATATTCGAGAGTGAGCCGTCCATTGTACCCTAAATGGAGATTTTATGCCATTTGAATACTCTAAGATGGTCATAGCTAATCTGTATGTGGGTGAAAACTTAGCTAGTTTGATAAAGCTAATTTAAGTTATGATTACGCCCCTATTTGAATGATCTAAGCGCTAGTAGCTAAGCGCAGGATAAAAACTGGTATCTGGGCTTCAGTAGTCAGGATGTAAATTTAAAAAAGAATAGGAAATCTAAAATTCAGCGCCTGTAGCTCAGCTGGATAGAGTAACTGGCTTCGAACCAGTTGGTCGGGAGTTCGAATCTCTCCAGGCGCGCCATTTCTTACCTTTCAGGTGAAGCTTTATTCAGCGCCAGTTTAAAAACCAATAAAAAGCTTAGTGCGGTTAAGCTAATTCCTATAATAATCACCATATCAAAATTCATTGCTTCTTGTATTAAAGCAGCTAAAGCCGGTCCTGTAGCAAGACCCGCGCTACTGGAAACGCTTGTTAAAATAATGAGTTTGCCTGTCATATCTACAGCCGCTACACATGCCATCAAGTAGGGCAAAATAAAATTGAAGGTGAAATTAAAAACACATGCAGCGACAAGAAATTGGAATGCATTAAAATCATCTAACAAAATAGTCATTGATAGAATTGAAATAATGACGCCAATACTAATAGGCAATAAACGACCATAGCGTGTGCTTAAAATAGCCGCTCCCAAACTACCACCAATTCCAATTATGGTTGCTAAGTCCAGTGCTTCTCCAATATCTTCTGGCGCTAAACCTATCGCAGAACCAATACGGTCGATATAGGCCCATACCCCATACTGACCAACATACTAGACAAAAATTGAGAGCAAGCCCGCTACTGCCCAAATCAATAAGGGCTGATGATTATTTGCTTTATTGCTTGCTACTGAGCGCCCTTGATTAGGTAAAAACCGCAGCATAAACATTAAAATAATAATGAGCGGAATCGTGAGTATATAAACAAAACCAAAGCGCCCATCACTAACTGACCCGTCACCCAATAGCCAAAGGTGCGATCGGGGTCTGAGGTCAATCTAATAATCGACAAACAAATTGCCATGGAAAAACCTGAGGCTAAGCCAAACAAGAATCGAGAAATGAATAAGGCTTGGAAGGTTTCAATGAATGCTGAGAATAGCCCGCCACAAATCATTAATGTTAGTGCTATAAAAATGCCTTTACGCCAGTTGATACGATTAATGTAGTACAGGGCGGGAAAGGTAGCTAACAGCATTCCTAGTAATTCAGCAGAGATAACATAACCTGCTTGTGCTTCTGAAAACTCAAGTACTTCAACCATGGCTCCAATAAGCACGGGTGCGACATATAGAATCGCAATATTCACCATGCCTAAAATCACGATGCTAATAAGACTGATGTACTTCTTTTTATATCATCTGGCTGTCGCTGTGGCAACCTGACTGCGTTAGGAGATCTCCCTCACCCCCCCCCGAAACCTTGGCGTTGCGGATGGGAGCGGTATGGTCGGGTCAATGACGGTCGTAGCTTGGCTACGGATCAACTGATTCTTAGGCGTGATGGCGACTGTGAAGACCCTAGAGGAGGTATTAGAGGCGTTATAGCTGTGAAGCAGAAGTACTAATAGTAAGGAGAAGCCAAATGAGTAATGTTAAGAAGATTATTGCTAAAGAGTGGATCAAGCTTTTAGTTGGTTTGTTGGTAGGGTTAGTATTTTATTTTGTCGGCGATGCAGCCGTTAGGGGGAGCATGCATCTAGAAAGTGCCATTTATGATTTAGAAGATGGATGGCCGGCTGTCTTCATCCCCTATATTTTATATCAGCTTTACTGTTCTATAGTCTGGGCAATGTATCATAAGAAGCAATGAGGCTTGTAAGATACTACGGTTAAGGAATACTTAACCATAAGCAATATGAAACAATACAGCTTGATGTGAGGAATGTTTAAATACAAACTTGCTTGAGGCTATAATATCCGGCGCTACTTTTATATTTATTATTAGGGGACAATAATGACATTTAGGAAAAATATATTTAATTTAATTGGTCTGGGAATATGTGTTTTTGGTATTTCCTATCAAGCTATTGCACAGGAATACCAGGTGCCAGCAAACGCACCTGCACATATCCGTAATGCTGTACAGTCAAATACCAGAACTGACGAGGAAACTGCTCGAGATATAAATCGCTTGCCGGCAGAAATTTTAACCCTGGCAGATTTGAATGAAGGTGATACGATAATTGAGTTATCTGTATTAGGTCAGTATTACTCAAAAATTATAGTGAATGCTATCGGTGCTAGTGGCAAATTACATATGTACGATCTAGTCGCATTTGAAGGTTTTGGTGCAGAGCCGGGTAATGCCTTTGCATCCATGTATGCAAATGTCGATTACCACCTGCAAGATTACGATAATGCCGATTACCCGAATGGCGCTGATGCGGCGTATCTAATCAATGGCTATCATGATTTGCCAGCACGCGGCAATGATCAGGCAGCAATGAATGAAAGGCTGTTTGCAACCTTGAGGCCAGGTGGGAAATTTATTGTGATCGACCATAAGGCAGCAGATGGATCCGGTTGGAGTGTTGCAGATACTATACATCGTATCGATGAAAATACCATCATCGAGGAAGTAACTGCGGCAGGTTTTACATTAATAAGTAATAGTGCTTTATTAGCACATCCTGAAGATAGCCGTGAAGCGGCACCTTTTTCGATGCCTGGGCTAACTGATCGGGCAGTGTTGATATTTCAAAAACCATATTAATAATTATTTTTTATATCAATAAAAAAGCCCCTTAAGGAGGGGCTTTTTTTTGGGTGTTTTTGC